>SDBT01003758.1_pt1 | contig 26115 bp, 34 predicted proteins | sample 2277101 | NCBI WGS metagenome assembly SDBT01 (sample SAMN10404973, study PRJNA504765) | marine sediment metagenome | isolation source: marine sediment core GS10_PC15, 103 cmbsf | place: Arctic Ocean: Southern Knipovich Ridge | collected 2010 | reverse complement strand
GGTTAAGGTTCTCATTGAGCAAGGGTATAAGGCAGTACAGCCTATTGAGGGTACCATGACAGTCCGTGACATTATAGATACCATTCAAGATATTAAGTTTGAGCTTAATGATATAGTGCTGGAAAAGATCATAGAATGTAATAGCAAGGTTAGGGAGCGGGTGGAGAATGAGTAAGGGAGGGTGTAGACAATGGGAATATTAAATAAGAACTTCTACCCAACGCCAGCGAGTTTAATCTCTAGAATGTTGGCTAAGATTAAAAAAACGCCTACAAAAATACTAGAACCCTCGGCAGGGACAGGGAATATTATTGATAGGATTAATAAGTCTTATTATAATAATCGCTTTGATATTTCAGCTATTGAGATAGACGAGGATTTACAAGCCACGTTAAAAGGTAAAGGGATAAAGGTTATTGACTCTGACTTTTTAACCTTCGGTGCGCCTGATAAGTTTGATTTAATTATTGCTAATCCTCCATTTGACAGGGGCGCAGACCATCTTTTAAAGGCAATAGATATTATGTTTAGGGGTGAGATTATATTCCTCTTAAACGCCGAGACTATTAAAAACCCCCACTCCCTTAAAAGAAAAGAGTTAATAAGGAAGCTTGATGGGCTGGGGGCTACTATTGATTACCATCAAGGAGAGTTTGTAAGGGCGGAGCGCAAGACAAGCGTTGAGGTGGCTTTAATCTATATTAATATAAATAATACCATTGAGGAAAAACTGTTTAATGGGATAACTGACGGTGGAGGAAAGGAAGCACCAGAGCATAAAGAACAGTATGACCTTACGACTGGAAAGGATATACCTGAGCTTGTAGCAGAATACAATAAAATAATAACAGTAGGCACAGAATCAATCATTAACTTCTTTAAGAATTATCGTACGATAGGAAAATATTTAAGCTTAAATGATGCAGGGGGTAAAGATGCACCTTATAGAAGCTCCTCTGACTTAACAAGTCAGATGCAAGATACATTAAATCAGCTCTTGGTGACTGTTCGTACTGACTACTGGCGCAGGACTCTTGAATTAAAAGAGGTACGCCGGAGGCTCACGGAAAAGAAAAACAAAGAATTTGAGGAAACGTTAAAACAGCGTTGCAATATGGATTTCACAGAAAATAACATACGTCAGTTTGTTTTAAACCTGATAGAGGGGCATACAAAAACATTAACAGAGGCTACGCTTGATATATTTGATTTATTCACACGTAGACATTGCTTTGAGGAGACAATACATGAGAAGAATGTTCACTACTTTAACGGCTGGAAGACCAATAAATCATTTAAGATTGGTAAAAAAGTTATCATTCCTATTACAGGAGGATACGGTGAGGGAGCGTTTAGGAGCTATGGAGCATGGAAACTTGATTATAGTGCTAAAGAAAAGCTGAGAGATATTGATATAGTCATGAATTACTTTGATGGGTATGATGATTATCTCTCTATCTCTGATGCACTGGAAGACTCTTTTGCACGTGGAGACAATAAAGTATCAAGCAGTTATTTTGATATTATCGCTCACAAAAAAGGGACAATTCATTTAACATTTCGTGATATGGGCATACTTAGACGCTTTAACGTTGCGGCCTGTCTTGGTAAGGGATGGCTACCCAATAGTTACGGTTCCAAAAAGTTTAATGAATTGAGCCATGAAGAAAAATCAACTGTTAGTGGATTTGAGGATGAGCGTACCTATAATAAAAATGTTGGCAAGCCTATATTTAGTGGCCCAGGATTATTACAGTTAACTTAGTGACATAGGAGAGGTATTGTTTCAATGAAAGTGATATATTGGCGTACGATACTAGACACAAGGACTGTCTACCCTTCGCTAAATGAGCATCTCAAGCGAGCATTAGCTAGGATGGATGAGGTAGCAAGAAAGCAGAGACAGGCTAAGATTACCAGTAAATATCTTAAACAGTAATCACCCACCTCACACAATTACTACTTGACTTTATGCGCTCAATGTATAACAATATCTTATGGAGGGATAAGTTATAGTTATGATTAACGCATACACTTCACAGCTATACCCTCACATTCCTATAGGGACAGGTGCGTAGATGCCTAAGAAAACCACGACTAAGCAACCACTCACACCTATCAAAGATTGTCCTGTATATTCCACGTTATCCGATAAGCATAAAGCGTTCGTGGATGAGTATATCCAGCACTTAAATATCACAGATGCTTATCAATTTGCTTATCCTAATTGTACTCGTGTGAGTGCTAGTGTTAAAGGTAGCGAGCTGTTAAGTAAAGTTAATATTCAAGAGGCAATCCAAGAGCGCAAGGTAGCAAGGGCTAAGAGAGTAGAGGTAAATCAAGACGACGTACTCAGAGCAGTCATGGAAATAGCGTTTGTCGACCCTATCGATTTATTCAATGATGACGGTACACTTAAACCCCTCAAGGACATACCAGTGGCGGCTCGTAGGGCTATAGGTAGTCTTGACGTAGAGGAGATATTTATAGGTTCAGGTGAAGACCGTGTATCTATTGGCAATGTCAAAAAGCTTAGAATGATTGATAAGAAGGGTCCACTCAGCGACCTCATGAAGCACCTAGGTATTTCAGGAGTGAATAAACACGAGCTTACAGGCAAGGACGGGGCAGACCTGCCACAAGGGGTCGTTATTAACTTTGTAGGCAAACCAGAGGGTGAGTAGATATGGCAAAGCCGGGCGATACAGATGCTAATCCAGAGTCGATAAGCGCAAGTGGTACACTCGTTACTCTACCAGATGGCAATATCAAAGATTCTTATGAGCCTAATGGAAGCCTCAGGGTAACTATACAGGACTCGTCCGCTCCGCTGTTTCAGTACTTCCTCATGCAAGAGCTAAAGACAGATATAGTCCTGACATCGGATGTATCGGTAGGGGACGAGGTTATTAATGTCTCGTCAGGCCACGGCTTTACTGCGGCGGCTGGAGAGCAATTGGTGATGTTCCAAAGTAACCGATACACTCAGCTAAAGGTTATATCGGTCTCTACAGACGCAATCACAGTTGAGCACCCCATTACAGGCGATTTCACGATAGCGGATGCTGTAGTGGTAAGGGGCAATATACTAATGAACGTTGACGGGAGTAGCACGCCTGTTGAGTTCTTGTTACAGTTACGCAATTTCACCATCCCTATTGACATAAGCAAAATCATAATCACTATGCAACATGGCTCAAACGTGCCAGACGACGGTAAGTTCGGCGGACTTACGGCTTTGACTAATGGTTTGTTTTTCCATAAAATGAATGATTCTACGTTCTCGCTTGGCAACTATACTACAAATCAGGACTTTAAGGACTTAGGCGGTGACGTGGAGTACACAGACAAGGCTCCTGCTGGTACAAATGCCACCAATATAGTGTTTGACATCAAGGCTACCTTTGGACAGGTGATAAGAATACATCCTGCCGTGGACGATATGATTAAAGGATTTGTACGGGATAACATAAGCAGTGGGGCTGGGATGGTTAAAATGACAGCCTCGTTAATAGGCTCTTATACAGAAGGGGAGGCGTAATATGAGTGGTAATTATGATTTCTTTGTACGGGCGGCTTTAGGTCAAGACGGCTTAGGTGCGATTAATAAGTTTGGTTACAATGAGACTGTCGGTACTTCGTTCGAGACGGTGTGGAGCGAGGGAGGGTTGTACGTTTACCCTGCCACCGCACTTGCTATGACCGCCTCAAGCTCTAGCGCAAATGACGCTTTAGCTGGTAGTGGGGCAAAACAGATAGAGATAATGGGGCTAGATACCGATTATGTTGAGCAGACAATCGTTATTGATATGAACGGTCAAAACGCTGTGGCTATCACTCCAAGCCTACTAAGGGTTAACCGTATGAAGGTACTCGGAGACCAAGACGCAGAAGGTGATATATACGTGGGCAACGGAACTGTGACCGCAGGAGTACCCGCCAATGTGTACTCTAAGGTTGATTTAGGCGAAGACCAGACGCTACAGGCGGTCTTTACGGTTCCGGCTGGTAAGATGGCACTGTTATTTTTCTGGAGTGCGACATCCTCAAGACTGGAGGAGGTCAACGTGGTGCTCAAGGCTCGTGAGTTTGGTGGAGTATTACAGACAAAGGATAAGATTGATGTGTTTCAAAACACCGTACCACAAGCGTATCCAGTGCCGATAGTATTTCCACCTAAGACAGACATAGAGATAAGAGCTAAAAGCGCAACCTCAACATCTATGGTGTCGGGTAAATTCTCAATGGTGTTGATACCAGAACAATGACAATGGCAAACCCTACCATAAATATACCCTCAGCGTTCTCTAGGCTCCTTGAGCCGTGGAGGATTAAGGCTATGTATGGAGGCAGGGGTGGTGCTAAGTCTTGGGCTGTCAGTGATTTGTTGCTCATACTTGGGATGCAAAATAAGCTCAAGATACTATGTGGCAGGGAGTATCAAACCAGTATCACGGACTCGGTGAAGAGCTTACTTGATAGGCGCATAGAGGCGCATGGGCTTGACGGGTTCTACGAGTCCCTACAGACAGAGATTAGAGGGGCTAACGGTACTCAGTTTATATTCCACGGGTTTGCGCATAAGCCGGAAAAGATTAAGAGCCTCGATGACGTAGATATATGTTGGGTTGAGGAGGCAAGCTCGCTATCCCAGACAAGCCTTAATTATCTAATACCAACTATCCGTAATGAAGGTTCAGAGATATGGTTTACCTATAATCGCAAGGATGAGCACGAGCCAGTACACGACGAGGTTATGTCCCGTAAGGGCGTTGACGCACTTGTGCTTAACGTTAATCATGATGATAACCCATACTTTCCAGAGGTGCTCAGGCTTGAGATGTTGCGTGACAAAGAGCGTGACCCTGCTAGACATGCACATATATGGGAGGGCGAGCCGTGGACAAACTCAGAGGCTCAGGTGTTCTAAGGTAAGTATCAGGTCATGGACTTTGAGACACCTGCCGACGTGCCTTTATACTTCGGTGCTGATTTCGGGTTTAGTAATGACCCATCAACTCTAGTGAGGTTCTTTATTAATCACGACAGTAGACAACTATACATTGACTATGAGGCTTATGCTGTCGGTGTAGAGATAGAAGACATGCCAGAGTTCTATGACACAATCCCTGATAGTCGCAAGTGGATGATAGTTGCGGATAGTGCCAGACCTGATACCATTAGCTATTTGTCGAGACATGGCTTCCGCATCAAGGGTGCTAAGAAAGGTAAGGACAGTGTTTACGAGGGTGTCGAGTTCATTAAGAACTACGATGTATTTATACATCCAAGATGCAAGCACACACTAGACGAATTTACGCATTACTCGTATAAAATAAACAAACTCACAGAGGAAGTTATGCCGATTCTCGTAGATGACCATAACCACATCATTGACCCTATTAGATATGGGCTTGAGGGTGTGCGTAATAAACGAACACTCATGGTGATATAATGTGGCCTTTTAAAAAGCAGATACAATTGGAGCAAAAGAGTGCTACGACTATACCGATTCCCTCCGGCTCATGGCTGGAGCAGATATTCGGTGGTGGGCGTGTCACAGCATCAAAGGCTATGAAGTTCTACCAAGAGACCTCAAGCATAGCCATAGCAGTAGATATGATTGCAGATGCGTTTGAGCAGATAGTCCCCGTACTCAAGACTACCGATGGAGAGTTCATACACGATGCAGACGTTCTCTCTCTACTTAAGAATCCTAATGGGTTTGACTCGTGGCGTGACTTTGCCGGAGCGGTCTCAAGGCATTATCTACTTACACACGATAGCTATATCTCAGCCGTAGGAAGTACAGAGAGACCACCGCTTGAGCTATGGGCTGTTAAGCCACAAATGGTAAGCACTACTCAGGCAGAGGATACGTACCCTTCCAGCTATCACGTCACTACTGGAATGACAAAGGGCAACTATACTAGAGTAACCAAGCGTAAGCGTGTGCGATTCTTTGCAGGTAGTATGCTTGAGCTTTTCCATATTAAGGGGTTTACCTCACGTAGCAATGAGCTACACGGGGATTCACCTCTTGAGGCCGCCGCACTTGAGGCTAAACAGCTTATCGAGGGGCGCAATCATAACCTCAGCCTCCTAAAGAACGGTAGTCGCTTGAGCCTGTTTGTAGCATTTAAGGATGGGGAAGGTACTGATGACGAGCAAAAAGCGAGGTTACAGAAACTTAAAGAACAGCTTACAGGCTCTGAGAACGCAGGTGGTGTGGCTATTGTTAACAACTTTGATATAGACAAATTCCAAGAGATGGGTATGACCAATAAGGACATGGACTACGCAAAGCTGGAGGAGTCGGCATCGTACGCAGTGTTCATGCGCTATAAGATACCCCTACCCCTTGTCACGGTCAAAGCGAGCACGTTTAATAACCTTGCCACTGGCATAGAGCTACTTTATGACCAAGCCGTGCTACCTCATACCGACAAGATACTGGCTAATATGTCAAAGTTCCTGCTACCTAGATATGGGCTTGACCCTGCTAAGGTTCAGATAACGTATAACCCCGAGAGCATTGAAGCACTCAAGACTCGTATGCTTGAGGAGCTTAAACTCCGCAAAGAGATTAACGTTGAGACCGATAATGAGCTTAGACAACTTTTACCGGGTAGAGAGCCATACAAGGGCGGTGACACACACTTTAAGCCTGCCACGTTCGTACCAGTTGGTGAGGAAATATTCACCGATGACGAGGATGACATTAAGGAGGGCGATAATGAGTAAAGAGATAGTGGTCTATACAGATGCAAAGTTCGCGATATGGAAAGGTGAAAAGCCTATACCACCTACACCACCACCTGAGAGGTTACAGACTGCGTATGGCAGAGACCTTACTCAAAGAGAGCGAGCTATTTATTACAGGGAGCAGAACGGTGAGTCAGTAGGGATGTTCGAAAAGTTCTGTGCAATGTGGGGGTATTGATATGAGTGTCAAGTTCAGGGGTACATATAATCGTATCAGGAAAAAGCTTAAACGCTTATATGGTTGCATCCGAAAGATGGAGGGCAATATCTATCCTATTGTACTTGCATATTACAGAGAGGTACGGAGAATACGTGAAGCAAATAAACTCCCTCGCTCTGTAGCACCTAATGGAGTGGAGGCTACACCTGAGCCATACGCATGTGAACCGATGTGTGTTGAATGGCACGAGCAAGGAAACTATAGCCCACAGCATACGGTGTTTAAATGTCTCGTATTGATATGGACTATCTCTTATGTTTTAGTGTACATGGTTTATTAAAGGGTGATGGGATAACATGAGCAACATAACTAAGGAGGCTTAATATGCAAGACATAGCAATGGTATTCGCACTATTTATGATGTTCGGTGTAGGTGTGGTAGTAGGTCAAGGTAAGGACGGTAAGATAGTGACATGGATTAAGAGTAAGTTTAAGCGTGGATAAACACGGCTTTACTCCAGAGGAAGCAATCGCACATGAAAAGCTTATAGAGTTTCGTGAGGCATACGCTAATCTACCAGTACAGCACCCAGCCGAGCAAGCTGAGGTAGATAACGCTATCCATGTGATACAAGGTACGCTTGCTATAAGAGTCTTGAGGAGAGATTATCCAAAGGGTTGGCCTACATACAGCACAGAGGACGGAAACCATGAGGTTGTGGTAGACGTTAAACCTAGAGATAGGAAGCATAGCAACTGTGCTAATTATGACAAAGTGCCTGTAGGTGGCGTGTTCGGATGTAAGAATAATATCGTGAGCACGGTCGCTAGCTGTACTAAATGTAATATTTATAACCACAATGGCAATGAGATTAAATAGGAGCTAATGGCAACCGCAACCGATAATCAGGTAGCTCAAGACCTAGCAACCAAGCTCCAGCTTGAGGCTATCCTGCGTCCCAAGGTTAACAGGCTATTTCAACGCATGGTTAACGCACATGGCGCATCGGTACGTATAACGGGGCTTGCACTTAACGCTCAAGCATTCAACCCTGAGTGGGAAAAGCTATTGTTTGAGCATTACAGGCGCACTCAAGATGCCTTTAAGGGTAGCGTAGCGGCGTTTCAGGTTAAAGCACTGACTAACTGGTATCTCACTAAGCAAGGTGAGTTTATCACACCTACGTCGGAGGGACTTCTAGGTGGCGCACTCCTTTTATGGGCGGAGCGTCAAGCACCAAGTCAAGCGCAATTCATAACCAATACCAATATGAACAATATCGCAGATGCTATGGCTAAGGCACGGGAGCTGTTACTTGAGGAGGATAGCTCGCTCGATAACAGGTCAATGTCCCGTGCCTCTTCAGCCATACTCAAACGAGACATGCAGGGGCGCACTGGCAGTATCATCATGACCGAGACACAATCGGCGGCGGAGGGTGCAAAGAGCCTTGAGGCTCACAGCTTATCAGGCATTGACCCACGTACCGCCCTTGAGGGTGTTGTCCCAGCCGTAACGACTACTCAACAGTGGCAAACTGTAGGCGATAAAAGGGTGCGTCAGGCGCACAGGAACGCTAATAGACAGATAAGACCTCTCGGCGTACCATTCGAGGTGGGCGGTGAGTTCTTGAGGTTTCCGGGTGATAGTAGCTTGGGAGCGTCTGTTAGTAATACGGCAAATTGTAGGTGTAGTGCTGTCTACAGGTTATAAGTTAATTTTATGCTTGTATAAATTGTTTAAATATAGCATAATTAAAAAGTGAGGTGTTGAAATGAGTACAGCTACTAAAGAAGTTAAAAGTATCGGCGGCGACATTACTCAATGCAAGCAAATCGAGCGTGACGGTAAGAAGCTCGGTATCGTTGAGGGTCATATCGCTACCTTTGATATTGACAGGGGCGATGATAGATTCTCACCGGGCGTATTTAATGAGTCCATCGAGGAGCTTAAACGTCTCGGCAAGACACACCTACCCCTTAAAGATTCACACGGTCGCACAATCGGCGGCTTTCCACTTGACCAAATTAAAGAAGACAGTAAGGGCGTATTTGCGGTCGGTGAGATAAACCTTGAGATTGAGCTTGGGCGTGACGCTTACTCACTTGCTCAGCAAAAGGTATATGACAGCTTCTCTGTCGGTTTTATCTCTTTAGATGTTGACTGGATAGATGACATACGAGAGATTAGGAAGGGTGAGTTACTTGAGGCATCCTTGCTTGATATACCAATGAACCTAAACGCCAGAGTTACCGAGGTTAAAGAGCTTGCTAAACTGGCTGGTATTGAGGGTATGGAAAACGCAACCGACGAAGAGTGCGAGGGATTAATCAAGGTTGTTAAGTCATACAAAGAAAAACTTACCAGTAAATCAAACAACAAAAACATATTAACAGTAGAAAAGTTAATGGAGCTTGACGAGCGCACACTTGAAGGGATGTTTAAAGATGGTGTGAGCTTTTCAGGGAAACTTGCAAAAACACTTGTTAGTGTTGTCAGGGAGGCCGTTCTACGAGATGTAGAGGGGAAGACCCACCGAGATGGTGATGACGACTGGAGCGGTGTTTTAGATAAGTTAGACGAAATAATAAAACCAATGGAGGACTAGTACAATGTCAGATACACCTACCAAAGACGTTATGGATAAGCTAGAGGTTATAGCTAAAGCACTAAAGATAGCGCAGGATACCGCCGATAAGAGCGACAAGGCTCTTGATGGGCTTGACCTTGCGAAAATCCACGCCGCAACCGAGGCCGCAACAAAAGGCTTGCTTGAGATTCAGGAAGCAAAACAGGCTCAGGATGCTAAAGAGCTTGAGACGAAAGAGAGGATAGAGAGCCTTGAGGCTGAGTTTGCACGTGGCAGTGGTGGCGATGCCGACAAAGACTTTGAAGCGAAAGAGTATAGGAATGCCCTTACAGGCTACTTCCGTAAAGGAACTCTGGTTGACCAAGAGATTATCGAAAGGGCTTGCCGTATCCAGGCAGAGAAAACCCTCATCGGCGTGGACGAGCAGAGGATTGAGTCATATACCAAGGACTTAGTGGCTGGTATCGGACCCGACGGTGGTTACTTTATCACCACAGACAGGTCAAGCAAGATTTCAACCCGTATCTTTGAGACATCCCCCCTTAGAGGTATTGCTAGCGTTCAGAGCACTAACTCCGATATGTTTGAGATGCTTCTTGACGATGACCAAGTAACTGGCGGATGGGTCGGTGAGACTCAGACAAGAGCGGTTACCGATACCTCTGAGATAGGGCTTATCAAGATACCTATTCATGAGCTATTTGCTCAGCCCCGTGCTACACAGAAAATGATTGATGACGCTGGCTTTGATATTGAAGCTTGGCTCACAAACAAGGTGTCCACTAAGCTTGGTAGAATTGAGAACACCGCCTTTGTAAGTGGTGATGGTTCAAAGAAGCCTAGAGGCTTTACGACTTATGGCGACTGGACAGCCGCAGGTACATATGAGCGTGGAGCAGTTGAGCAGATTTCCTCTGGAGCCGCCGCACTTCTTACCGCTAACGGCCTCATTAACTTGCAGAATGCGCTCATACAGGATTATGACATGAACGCAACGTTTGGTATGAAGCGTGCCACGTTTGGTAGTATCATGATTCTCAAGCAGTCAAACGGTACTTACCTGCTTAATCCAAGGGTACTTGCCGAGGGCGCAGACAAGATACTGCTTGGCAAGCCAGTTGTCCTTATGGATGACATGCCAGCCTTAGCCGCAGATGCACTCGCAGTTGTGTATGCTGACTTTAACGAGTTCTACACAATCGTTGACAGGTTCGGTATCAGAATCCTGCGTGACCCATACACTACAAAGCCTTACATCAAGTTCTACACAAACAAGCGTGTAGGTGGCGATGTAACAAACTTTGAAGCCGGAAAAATCCAGAAGGTTGAATCTTAACCTTTACAAAGAAAACGGAGGTACTAGCTATGCCAGTACAGGAGCAAGCCACACATCAGGTAGTAAGCCTAGCACTTGAGGCTACAATAACCACAGACACAACGACTGAGGGTGCGATTTTTGATACCGCACATTTTGACCTTGGTATTTACTTTGCAATCGCCTCTACAGCGTGGACAGACGGTACATACACGCTCAAGATTGAGGACGGTGACGATTCCGCCCTTTCCGATGCGGCTGTTGTTGCAACGGGTCAGCTTGTTTATGGCTCTCTACCAGCAGTTGCCGCCGTACTAGCGGACGGTGCTGATTATGCAAAAGAGGGCGTGATAGGGACTAAGCGTTATGTCCGTGCGTCAATCGTGTCAACAGACACCACATCTGGCGCAACATTGAGCTTGATTTGCATCAAGGGTGCGGAGCTACTCAAGACAGACCAGTCTTAGCGGAAACTTAGGATGGGTGGGGGCTAAAGGGAGTACTCCTTGGCTCCCTCCTCACCCTTATCAAACAAGGAGAGGTACGTTATGAAAGTTAAAATAACAAAGAGCATTGACATAGCAGATAAAGCACCGTCTATGCCTACAGTTACAGTCGTGGAAGGAGAGATAAGGACTGACTTATCAGACCACGTAGCAAATAGGTTGATTGAACTTGGATGGGCTGTTGAGGTGTCAGAGGATGAGTCAACTGTGGTCGCTACTGAAAAGGTTGAGGGGTTCAAGGGGGTAGTGGTTACGCCCGACACACTCAGAGTAGAGCTTGAGGCAATTGTAACTGATAGCATGTCAGGTGTTATGGGTAGCAAGATAAAGGCTAAGAAAGCACTTGAGGCGTTCGGCAAAGAGCGTTACAAGTTTGATGTTGACAAGAGTTTAAAGGTTGAGAACGTTGTAAGTGCAATCGTTGAGGCCGCTTTCCCAACCGAGGATAAATAAGACAAATGGGTAACGATGTCTATACCATAAAGACTCCGGCGGTCGGTGACCCTGTAACCACTAATGAGGCACTTGAGTGGTGTAGGATAGATTCAAACAGCCCTGACGAGTCACTTGTGGAAGCCCTTATATCTGCGGCTACTGAGCAGTGCGAGAACTTCACAAACAGGGTGTTTATCCAGCGCACGTTTACGGGCAAGTTTGATGCTATACAGGTGTCAAAGTGTGAGCGGTATCCATTTATTGAGTTAAGGCGTGGACCACTTGTAAGCGTAACCGCTATGACTATTGAATCGGATGGCTCACCTTTAGCCGTGACAGACTTCCTTACCAAAGACACCTCAAGCTACGCACGCCTCCTCTTTACTGAGGCTTTAGCTATAGCAGACGAGGTTGCATATCCTATTGAGGTGGAGTTTATAGCTGGTTATGGTGCGGTGGTAGATGTGCCGGAGGCCATTAAGACCGCTATTAAGCAGTACGTGCTTTTCTTGTACGAGAATAGGGGTGACGTAGCTCCTGACAGCAAACGAGGCCTACCCATAGAGGTGGAGACAATATTACGTAAGTACAGGATAGTGAACACTTTTGGCTAAGTCAACCATTGATAGAAGACGGCTCAAAAAGACACCTGTGGGTGATATGCGAGAGCGTATCCTCATAAAAGAGCGTGCTGTGTCGCCCTCTGACTTTGATAACCCGTCTGCGTTCGGAGAGGCATATAAGACGCTCTTGCAACCGTGGTGCATAGTTAAGACCAACATAAGCGGTCGTAGTGAGTTTGACGGTGTTAATAAAAGCACGGGTGGCGGTGTGATACTTAGCTCAACTCATATATTTACTATTAGGTATTGCAAAGGTATCACGTCTCAAAATATAGTCGAGTATCAAGGCAACAACTACGAGATTAACAGGATAGTTGACCCAGAGGAAAGGCATATGTATTTAGAGCTTAACTGTAAGATACTTGGCGACAAGACAATAGAGGCGAACCAGTGATAACGGTAACTGAGAGTAGAGAGACAAAGCAGACATTTATCAAGATTGATAAGATGCCCGGCGCAACCACAAAGGCTGTCCGTGGAGCTTTGTATGAAATTGGCTCGGAAAATGTAACACACTTGCGTAGAATGATACGCTCAAAAGATAAAACTGGCAGGGTTTACGGCACTCATAGAGCGTCCGCCCCGGGCGAAGCTCCTAGCGCACGTCCTAACAGTAGGCTTACAAGGACACTTAGGTATGCAGTACGTGGTGATTATCAGGTCGAGTTCGGCGATACCGCCCCTTATGGAGAGTTTCTTGAGCATGGTACAAAGAATATGGAGGCAAGACCACACGTAAGCCGTACAGTAAGAGAAAAGCAAAGGGATACCCGTACGACTTTTAATAAATTTCTTGACCCTAAGAGGATGCTTAAATGAGACTGGCAGATGTAGTGAGACAGCTTCAATTACTGTTACCTAAATACACGCCTTTGTTAGGTGATGTGCTTGATATTGTCGCTATATCCTCAACATCTACTAAGGCTACAATAACCACGTCTACTCTACACAATCTTGTAACTGGCAGTGCTGTTGTGTTGTCAGGGGTCGAGACAAAGACTGAGGTACCAGGGGTTAGTCAGGACGGGCTTATATACACGTTCACAACAGGGGTTGACCACGACTTAACATTTAACAGTCCAGACCACGTTAATGCAACACTAGAGGGCTTTACTGATTCCGATTGGAATGATAGCTTTATAATCACATCCGTGCCTAACAGACGCACCTTTAAGGTAAGGTCTACTAATACAATACCCACGCTTAACGGTAACGAGACACTACAGGAAGTACGCTCTGACGGCGTTAATGGTAGGTACAGAGCCACAGCGGTAAGCCCCACGAGCTTTACTATAGATGGCACGTTTTTAGCATCTAATTACTCAGGTGGTAGGGTTAGCGCAAATGTGAGAGTGGCGGGTGGTGTAACGCTTGCCCGTGTGTTTGAGCAGTATACTAAACAGAAATTCAATGACTTGTGGGTATTTGTTGTAATGACAGACCCAGAGGTATCCAAAGATAGAAACACTAAGAACGATTCAACCGCAAGCCTTGCAAGTGGCACAGAAATGCGTCAAAAAATCATGGATGGGTTCGAGCTATTTATATTTCAGAACGTATCGAATGACATAGCGGCTACCACTGCTATTGACGTTGCTAGACATGACTTAATGCAACCTATTATGAAGAGCGTGTACGGTGCTGAGTTCTCGTCAGGGCTTGACGTTGAGTTTAACTTTCGCACGGTGTTCACGTCTCAAGGGTTCGTGGATTACACGAAGTCAGTATTAGTGTATTCGTACCAGTTCCAAAGCACCTACGACCTAACAGACGGTGATATGGTCGAGTCACTTGACACAAGAGCTTACAGGGATACTGATATGACACTTGTAGTCGGTAGTGATGATACAACAGACATGACAGTGACAATTGACCATGACAGCGAGCCATTATAGGAGGGCGTTATGATTAAAGGGTATGAAAATAAAATGGCTAAGGTTAGCGAGACGAAAACAACTAATAAATTAAAGGGTAAAAAGCCTAAAAAAGTTAACCCTGACAGGAGGAAGTAATGGGAAAAAAGATGTTGCTATTAAATGCGCCTCTCAGAGGTTATCCAAAGGATACAAAACTACCCATTGAAGTGGACAAGACAGACAAGCCAAGTGAAATGTATTGGCGGGATAGGCTCAAGGATGCTGAAATAGATAATTGTGTTGAGTGGGTAACTAAAAAGAAACCCGCAAAGTCAACAATAACAACGGAGGTAACGAGTAATGGCAATTAAGCTCCCAAGACTAAACTTTCAGATTATACCAGCTAGTAATTTAGCAGGTGTAAAGAAGCACATGTCCCTCATTATAGGGCAAAAGCTCACAGGTGGTACAGCGGTAGCAGGTTCTCTCACTCAAGACATCCCTAACGATGGTAGTGAGGATACACTCTTTGGCGCACGTTCACATTTAGCTGGCATGGTACGAGCCTTTAAGCGTGAGAACAGCGTGTCACAGCTTGACGCTATCGCACTTGACGACGCAACAGGTACTCAGGCCACAGCGGTGCTTGTAATGGCAGGGACGGCAACAGAGGACGGCACACTGTTTGTAAGCGTTGGCTCTAAAAAGGACTTTAGGGTTAAGATAGACGTTCTCACTGGAGACCTACATACAGAGATTGCCACTGCCATAGAGACGGCCTTTGCACTATTCACTAAGTCACCCTTTGTAGGGGCAGATGCGATTGGCACGATAACCTTTACGGCTCAGAACGACGGCACGCTTGCTAATGACTGGGGTATTGAGGTTGAGGGCACTGTAGCTGGTATTAGCGCAACGCTTACAGGCTGGACAGGTGGCGCAACAGACCCTTCACTCACGGGAATGCTTGACGTGATAGCAAACAACCGTTACCAGACAGTAATATGGCCTTCCTCTTATGTCCTTACAGTCATAGAGGATGAGCTTAACTCAAGGTTCAATACTGAGAACGCTATCATGGACGGTGTGGCATTCCAAGTTAAGGCAGACACACTATCGAATCTGAAAACGTATGTATCGGCTCTGAACTCACAGTCACTTGTGATACCGGGCATTAAGACAATGGACTTAGCTGATAGGAAGGGTTCGGCAACACTTGAGATGCTTGACATAGCCAGTGCTGAAATATGCGCTATCAGAGCATTGAGATTAACACCGGGTGCACAGCTTACTCAGTACCTGACAACGGTTGCCAGTAAAGACCAAGTAGGCGGCTCACACCTTGCAACGTTGCCGTACTTTAACACGAGCTTGCCTAACTTACCTATAGCTAATCCAGTAGATGAGTTCTCGGATGAGGATAGAAAAGAGTTATCAGAGAATGCTCTAAGTGCTTATGGCCCAAATGAAGCCTTTAACGGTACGATATTTGGTGAGTTCGTAACCACGTACCTCACCGACACGGCGGGTAACCCTGACTCAAGCTTTAAGTATCTGAACACTGTTGATACTGAGAGCCTGATTAGGGAGTTCTTCTTTGTGAACTTTAAAACGAGATACGCACAAACAAGGCTCACAAACGGTGACCTTAAAGCTGGCTTTGATATGGCAAACGAGGCTTCCATTAGAGTGTTTGCACGTAGGCTTTACGGTGAACTGGCAAACAATGTCATAACCCAGAGTGGTCAAGTGGCATCGGATGACTTTAACACTAACCTTGCAATCTCGCTTAACCTTACAACGGGCACGGTAACATTCAGCATGGCTCCGCTTCTTGTCTCGCAGTTTAGAGCAAGTATTGGAACTTTCCAAATTAACTTCGGAGGTAACTAATGGGAAACGCTTTAAGTAATCCAGTAATGGAAATAGACGGTGATGTCATATCGTACATCCCTAACTCGGTTGTATATAACGAGGGTGCGGGTGAAATGAAGGTTAAGGTAGAATCGGCTGGAGGTGGGACTGTTGAGCCTATCGTTACCGAAAATGCCGAGACCAAGATAGGTATGGTTAAATTTAAAGTTAGCCCTACCAGTACACACCTTGGTCAAATCAGGGAGTGGCAGACATCCTCAAGGGATGGAGGCGTAACCATAGATTTATCTAAGGATGATATACAAGTACCTTTTACGCAAATGATACTTATCAACAACCCCGATGTTAACGTGGGAGTAGACGGTGAGATAGAGCTTGAGTTTGAGGGCGCACCTGTAGAATAAGACGTAAAACAAGGAGGCTGTAAATGGATACGAAGGTTTTTGAATATCAACTTAGAACACCACTTTTATACTCTGTAAAGGGTAAGGGTGAGAAAGAAGAGATATGGACTATATCCTTAAATGCACCGACTATGAATGAGTATAACGAGTCGGGGGCGTTTGGACAGATGTTTGCTCAAGCCTACAGGGAGTTAGAAGCTGACTCTGCTGGAAGAATTAAAACAGAAACAGAAAAAGACAAAGACAAAGACAAAACAGAAGAGGACAAAACAGAAGAGGACAAAACAGAAGAGGACAAAACAGAAGAGGATGAGGGCATGACAGCCCAACAAGCTTGTTTTATATTCAAGTCCTCACACAGCTCTGTCCAAGCACTTGCTACTAAATTCAAAGCACTCGCTAAAAGAGTAATTAAGCTTGACGAATCAGGCACTACAATGAAGGACTCTGACTTTAACAAGCTTAGTCTTGAGGATTTCGAAGGCATGATGTATGGGTACGCCTCTTATTTTACGCTTCCCTCTTTATTCAGAACGAAGGAGGAGGAGGAAGCCAGAGACTCACAAGAGGACAATGGCAGTCCCTCATAAGTGACTTGGTTAAGTTTTACGAGGGTGGTTTAAGCCTCAAGGATGCAAAGGCTATGCCTCTATATGAGCTTTACATTGAGAGTATGGAAGCGCATAGGATAAATAAGGACATAGAAAATAAGGCGGGTAAGGTTAAATAATGGCATTCACAGCGAGTTGGATATATCAGATAGTAGACAAGTACAGCGCACCGATGGCTAAGATTCGCAAGGCCACGCAACGTGCGCAGAAAGCTACTAAGAAAATGCAGAAATCGGTTGGCAAGTTCGGTGCTAGTATGACTTCTGCGCAGTCTGGTATAGTCAGTTTCGCTGGAGTACTTGGTGGTAGCCTCATGCTTAAAACTTTCATTAACTTTGAAAGCACTATGAATAAGGTTCAAGGTGTAACGTTAGCCACAAATGAAGAGTTCACCCTATTAAGAAACAAGGCTAAAGAGTTAGGAGAGACAACAAGATTTAGCGCAACCCAAGCCGCTAGTGGCATTGAGATGTTAGGTAGGAATGGATTAAGGACATCTCAGATTATGGATGGTGCTATTGTGGCTACATTAAAATTATCTGCCGCCACGGGTGCTGATTTATCAAATAGTGCAAACATAGCAACAGATGTTATGATGAACTTTAACAAAACAGCCAGCGAGCTAGGCAATATTGTAGACAAGATAGCTGGAGTCACTATTAATTCAAAGTTCAGCATAGATGATTATAGACTTGCACTTGGTCAAGCTGGAGGTGTGGCAGGTTCAGTAGGTGTTAGCCTTAGAGACTTTAATACTACAATAGCGGCTATATCGCCTCTGTTTAAAAGCGGTGCGGGTTCAGGAACTGCTTATAAGACATTCCTACAAAGATTAGTGCCTCAAAGTAAAGAGGCCGCCTCAATGATGAAGCGATTAAATTTAAACTTCTTTGACTCTAATGGGCAAATGAAGGATATGGGCGACATATCCGAACAGCTTAAAAACTCATTCTCTAAGCTAAATGAAAAGCAAAGAACTCAAGCCGCTACAACTATATTTGGAACAGACTCAATGAGAGCGGCTTTTGGATTGGCTAAATTTGGAGCGGTGAAATTTGAAAAGCTTGCTAAGTCTATTGACAAGGTAAGTGCCACTAAGTTAGCTGAGGATAGAATGCGTGGGCTATCAGGTGTGATGCTTATATTGGCAAGCACATGGGAGGCCGTCCAGATTGCACTATTCGATAGTGGTTTAGACTTAATATTAATTAAAATATTCAAAGGGATTACTAGTGTTATGCGAGGGATTGCAAGCGCAAACCCTATAATACTCCAGATGGTTGGCATAATGGGAATGCTAGCTATAGTGGCTGGACCCGTACTCATGACACTTGGATTTATGGCAACAGGTGTAAGCGCATTAATGGGGCTGTTCGGTGGTCTATCTTTAGCTGTCATGGCAAGTGCCGCTCCTTTCGTTGCAATAGCCATTGGTATAGGTTTGCTTGTGGCACTTGTGGTTAAAGCATTTACCGCTAACAGTAAGCTTCGTGATTCGTTCGTCGGTATATTTACCGCTTTGGCTCCGATACTTGCACCGCTTAAAATGATATGGGATATGCTCGGTGGTATGGAAGGACTTGTGACGGTTCTATCAGTTGGGTTTAATATACTTGCTCAGGTTATCGGTGGAGTTTTAACTATGGCTATACTAGCTATAACCGCACCGCTACGCTTGATAATTGGTCTCATAGAGATGCTTGCTGTAGGAGCCGCTATGATATTTGGAGGCAGTGGTGGCGTGGCAAGCGGTGGCGCAAACTCACAGCAAAACACCCTATCAGGTCGAATTGACGTTGTGGGTTCAGGTGGGGCGCAAGTTAAGTCAGCAGAGATGGATACAGATATGGGCGGTGACTTAGGCTTTAATATGGGAGGTTTCTAATGGGCGTTTTTGACGAATATCAGAGCGCATCTTTTAGAGGTGTCCCGTTCCTTGTGCCTAATGAGAATGAGGATATAGCGCAGAAATCAGCTACACATGATTACGTGAATAGTGACAAGCGGGATGTCGAGCAGTTCGGCAAGATACCACCTGTATTTAAGATGGAAGGTGTCATGCACGGAGACGACGCTATACAACAGCGTATAAGACTTAGAGCGGCTTTACTTGTACAAGGGTTAGGTGAATTAGTACACCCTATATATGGAGCGATACAAGTCAAGGCTATGCCAGCGAGTGTTAGGTCAAGCCAGACCGAGATGGGCGTGTTCAAATTCTCGTTAGAGTTCGCAGTGTCAAATGATAATGTAACACCTACCCCTACCACAGCGAATGAGCATACAGTAACCCAGTCATTTCTTGATGTATCGGATGCTCTTAACGTGGCACTTGAGGCCAACTTTGTTGAGCCTGATAAGGGGTCACTACTTGAGGTGTCCGCAAATAAAACAATAGATGTTGCGTTAGATGTCCAGACAAAAATAAACACTACTAATAATGTTGAATCTAGTGGGTCATCAACATTTAATAGGGTTGCCGATGCGCTACAAGCAAATGCGTTTAAGGAAGCTCAACAACCATCAACTATGGCGGAATCTATGGGCTTACTGTTTAGTTCAGCACTTGAGGTCACAGGTTCACCCTCACAGCTTACAGGGGCGTGGACTGGACTGTTAGACTTTGGATTAGGTAGCAATGGGGCTACAAGTGACTTTGACCCCGTAAACACGGTATCAAGGCTTCTTAAAGCTACTAATAGTAATCTACTTGACGAATACACAAGGCTCATAGTGCTTGCTAGTCTATATGAAGCGATTGCTTATACGGACTTTGAGACAGTTAACGACCTGACGAAATCACAGGAATTACTTGATGATAGATACAATGCTTACCTTGAGGACGCTATATCCTTAACAGAGGATGCAGGGCTTATATCAATAGCAACAGACTCAACAGTTAGCCTTACGTTTGCCACACTTAGGAATATAGCAAGGGAGGCTATGAATACTAAAGCGCAAAACCTTTTCAGGGTGGTAGATATATCACCTAGACGGTCAAGCATGGTGCTCACAGCTTATCAGTATTATGGCAATCTTGACACACTTGATTTACTTGAGTCGCTTAATGATAGCGTGAATGTTTCTGGATTTAATGAAGACACAATATCGGCGGTGAGTAAATGAGCTTAACCTTGAGAGTTAATGGAGTAAATTATACTGACTTTATAAGCGCATCCGTACAGCGTTTTATGGAGACAGCCGCTAGTCAGTTCTCTTTTACAGCAACGGATAGCTTAGATACACCATTTCCTATCGATGTAGATGATTTAGCAGAAATACTAGCAGACGGTGTGACCGTAAGTAAGGGATATATAGAAGACAATGACAGTAGCGGTGATGCTACATCTGATACTGTTATGTTTGCTGGCAGAAGCTTGCTAAACGATTTCATAGATAGCACGGTCGGGGCTTTGAAAGAGTTTGAGGGTCAAGTTAATTTACAGGATATAATCAGAGCTGTGCTTGATAGCTTAACGCTTACCAATATCAAGATTATCAATGAGGCTGGCAATATAAAGAACTTCGATGCTACTGATATTACGAGTGCCGAGACTGGACAAAACGCTTTTGATTTCATAGAACTGTTTGCCCGTAAAAGACAGGTACTTATAACCACTAATGGTGATGGAGACCTTGTGATTGCGAGGGCTGGTAGAATTGTAAGCCCGTTTAACATTAAAAATATAGTTGGAGCGAATGATAATAACGTGCTGTCCTCTACAGTAAAGCATAGTGTAAGAGAAGAGTTTAATAGGTATACAGCAAATAGCCAATTAAACCCATTTAATATTAAGCCCGGGTCAAATGCAAGGCAAGTCTCCGACCAAGTGTCGAGCAGGTTTAATACCCTTAGGCGTAAGTCTCGTGTGTTTGAGTTTAATGCTGAGGAGTCAAGCGATTCCTTCACGCTACGTGATAGGGCTGGCTGGGAGGCCAACATAAGACGTGCCAGAGCTAAGACATATACATGCGTTGTGCAAGGTCATACCGTGGACGGTGTGCCGTGGACACCTAACAGGCTACATAGAGTTGACGACGACTTTAGACGGGTACACGCTATGTTACTTTTAAAGGCTGTCACGTATGGTTATGGTGTTGACGGTGGGTCTACCACGTCGCTTGGATTTACTAATAAGTTGGCATATACATTAGAAGTTGAACAGACAGCCAGAGAGGCTACTGTTGATTCATTTGCGGGTGGATTCTAATGCAAGATAAGACTAAACAAAAGATGCATAATAAGTTTCTGCAAATCATAAGGCAAGCCTTTTATAGCGTTGTCTCAAGTGATACAAGCGAGTACCCACAAGCTCAGGTAACGAGTAATGGCAAGGCAACCAATATAACAAAGTTGTCTACTTACGGGGTATGCGCTAATCCACCTAAAGGCTCACATGTTCTTATGTTTCAAAATCAGGGTCAAGAGTCTACCAAGTTCGGTATATTTAATGACTTTATAAATCGTAAACGTGGACTTAAAGAGGGTGAGGTAGCGTTGTTTAACACACTCACAGGTGCTATGGTTTTCATGAAAGCCGATGGTAGCATCGCTATTGAATCGGACTTAGCAGTGGATGTGCAAGCACCTATGGTTAATGTGGTTGCCAGTGTGTCCGTAAACATAGAAGCTCCTCTTATCACGCTAAAGGGTGCGGTCATTGTGGACGGCTCAATAACAGGCGTTGGAGGCACACCACTACCGACTCCAGACGGTGTAGATTTCCCTCACGTACATAGCGGAGTTACCACGGGTGGTAGTAATACAGGAGGTGTTGTGTGATAGACGTTAAGCTTACACAAGATACTAACGGTGCGTTTGACCTGACTATTAAGAGCGGTGACTTTGTAGGGGTCGAGGGATTTGATACCGCTCTTGATTTGTCACTATTCACAGATGCTCGTGCGCCTAAAGATAAAATATCTCTACCAGAGAATAGACGTGGTTGGCTTGGTGATACTGAGAGTCCAGTTGCCGATAGAGTAATTGGATGTTTACTATGGCTTACGAATCAGAGACGGCTAACACAAGCAACACTAAATGATAACGTTTCTTATACAAGGGATGGGCTTAACTGGTTTATTGAGGATGGTTTAGTGACAGATATAACCGTTACGGGTAAAATTATCCCACGTCAAGGTACAGAGCTAAAGATTATAATAACAACGCTTGACGGTCGGACAGATACACATTATGTGCCACTTTGGGAGGTTACTGGAATATGATTACGTTAAGAAGTCTAGCTGAAATTATAAAGAATACACGAGCCGATGTCTCAAAGCTTTTACCTCTGCTTGACCCTACTATATGGGGTTCATTTGTACGAGCCTTTACTGACTCAAACGCAGGGAGGAGCTTTGATAACCAGGGATTAATTAAGCAGTTAATTAAGCAGTTATTCCCACAAACTGCCACGGGTGAACCTTTAGAGAGGTGGGGTGGTTATGAGAATATAGACAAGTTTGCCCCAACGGCTTCAAGTGGGCTATTAACCGCTACAGGGATAATTGGCAACACAATACCAGCCCTTACGCAATTAAGGTCTGAGACGGGCAACCTGTACACCACAGAGGCGGACTCAACCATAGCCACTCAGGTTATAAGTGTGTCGTCTCTAGTCCGAAACGGTGCTACAGTTACGGCGGTCACCTCCAGTGCTCATGGGCTTGCAAGTAATATCGAGGCATTAATAGCCGGTGCGGTTGAGACCGACTATAACGGTACGTTCGTAATTACTGTACTTAGTGCCACAACCTTTACATACGAGATAACAGGAACGCCCACAAGCCCTGCCACGGGAACTATAACGGCCTCATGCGATTGTGCCACGGTTAATGTTGAGTCAAACGATACAGGCTTAGACCAAAACCTTGAGAGCGGTGCTTTACTTTCCCTAACAACCCCCATATCAGGTGTTGACGCTGTTGCCTACGCTCAAATAACAGGTGTAGTAGGTGGTCAAGACGAAGAGGGAGACGAAGCATACAGGGTGCGAGTATTCCAGAGCCGTGCTAATCCTATTGCCAATTTCAACCCAGCGCAAATAGAAAAGCTTGCACGTTCCATACAGGGAGTTACAAGGGTTTTAGTTAAGCGGATAACACCTGCTATCGGTCAAGTAACTATACTATTTGTTCGTGATAACGATGACAATATAATCCCAGACGGTTCAGAGGTTGCGGAAGTGAAAGAGGCTATCATAGACAAGCTCCCTGCTACAAGTGATGAGGCTGACGTGTTCGTACTTGCCCCAACGCCTGTAAGCACGGATTACACGTTTTCAGCTATAAGCCCTGATACCACTACAATGAGGACAGCTATTGAGGAAAACCTTATAGCTTTTTATGCAGACGAAGTAGATTTTGAGACAGATATTACAGAAGATAAATACAGGTCTGCCATAATTGATACCATTGACCCAGAGACAGGGGACATACTGGCAAGCTTCACGCTTAGTACCCCGTCGGGTGATATAACAGTCACGACAAACCAGATAGGCGTACTCGGTAACGTGGTGTTCTCATGACAACTAAAGTAAAACATACGCTATTTAATCCACACACTGTTGAGGAAAACGCATACTTACTTGCAAGTCATATGCCAATGGGCAAATTTTGGTCTAATGCGTTTAAACCTGATACCAACTTTGGTAAGCTGATACTTGGTTTAGCTATGGAGTTTTACCGCTTTGAGGTGCTTGTAAAGAAGTTATACGGTGAGATGGATATAAACCAAGCTAACGAGTTACTGATAGAATGGGAAAAGTCGGTAGGACTGCCAGACGAATGCTTTAGCACGGACGTACCGATAGAGCAAAGACGCTTACAGGGTATCCAGAAGTTTAGTAACTTCGGAGGCGTGCAAGAGTCAGAAGACTTTGTGAGGGTAGCGGCGGTGTTCGGGTTCGATGTAACCGTATCGCCCTTGTCCTCACTTGCAGTGTTTCCATTATCGTTTCCGATATGGTTTGCAGGTTCGCCTAAAGAGGCAAGGCATACCATACTAGTAATAATGAATGGCGACTTATCGGGCGAAGACCTTTTTCCTTTACCGTTCCCGATACCATTCTCGTCTGGAGGTAGAAATTTCTTGCAGTGCATATTTGATGTGCTTGCACCTGCTAATGTAAATGTTATAATAAAAACGGAGGGTGAATTGTCATGAGAAAAACAAACACAAAAGTAGACGGAGTTGATGTAATGCCAGCCGCCAACTACAACGCACAGAGAGACGAGCTTGAGAACACTGTAGAGAGTGCTGATATAACGCTTAATAATGATGCGGGTCCAGATACAAACCTGAACATGCTCTCACAAGCGATAGCCGCTTACGCTAACGCTGGTGCTGTCTATCAGGATAGTGGCGTGGCAGATGCATATGTATTGTCAATAGCGTCAAACCTCAAGGAAGTAACAAAATACTATGACAATATGATGATAGCGTTTAAGGCTGGCAACACTTGCACGGGCGCATCCACTGTGAATGTCAATGCACTTGGCGTGAAGAGTATTACATTGCCAAGTGGCTCGGCACTCACGGCTGGAAACATTACGGCTGATGCTTATGTGATAGCTGTCTATAACCTTAGTTCCGACCGTTTTGAATTGACGGTTAAAAACAATGCCAACAGTGGCAATACAATTCAATCGGTTAATAACCAAAGTGGAGCAATGCAAACCAATGCAACAGCTACGATAATTCCATCAGATAACACAATACCTCAAAACACTGAGGGTGATGAGTATTTCACACTGGCTATAACACCGACAGATGTTTTAAATATATTGGTGATAGAGGCTATAGTTCATGCAAATGTATTCACCTCGACTAACCGTGACATTGTACTTGCTTTATTTCAGGATTCGACCGTTGATGCCCTTGCGGTAGGTATGCACCAGTCTAATGAGTCAGAAGAGGTGGCTCCACTTATTATACGGTATCAAATGGTTGCAGGTACTACGTCCTTAACCACCTTCAAGTTAAGGGGTGGCTCAGAGGCGACAACCCCATTTACAGTCAATGGCAGAAATGGGGTTGGTTTATATGGAGGCGTGCTCATTTCTGAAATAACAATCAAGGAAATTAAAGTATAATGCTTGTAACCATTGAGACATTTGAGGCGTTCCAACAGGTCAAGGTGAGACAATCACCGCCACCTAAGTGTATGGTAGGTGCTAAGGGGTTCACGTGCTACCCTCAAGCCTCAAACGAGCCGTGTCAGTTATGCGCACAAGAATGGGAAAAGGAGAGGGTAAGTGATGATAATTAACTCAGTAGGTGTGTTCTTTGTTAATAACGGTCAATCCATATTCACTGCTATACTCACCATAATGGGTGGTGCTATACTGACGACTATTATAGGACTGTTTGGTTGGCGTTACAAAAAGCGTGTTGATAGAGACGAATCCCGTGGACCCGTACTCAGGAAAAATGAGCACGACACCGCCGCAAAAGAGAGGCAGGAAGTATACATAGAAGCTCAAAGAGTTATGGGGCAACAGATAGACTCAGGGTTTAGTGAGCTTAGAAATTCCATAACTAGAGTCCATGAAAGGGTTGACGAAACTCAAAAGTTAATGGTAGAGGTTGCTATAGGAGTAAAGGCTCAATGAACAGATTAATATTTTTCAAGGAGGGATAAATGATACCATTATTAGTAGGAGCACTTGGGAAAATAGGTTTAGGTCTTTTGGGTCGAGTAGCACTTAAAAAAGGCTCTGAGTTTATTAAGGACAAGATTAAAAGTGAGATTGGTGTAGACCTTAGTGAGGTGCTTGATGCCAATGGAGGTATGATACCAGATAACATCGCCGCTAAACTTAGTGAATATGAGATGGAGCATGAGGAGGAGCTACAACGCATAGCCCTTGAGACACTAAAGGTTAAAGCTAAGACAATTGAGGTTGCCGGAGAGCAAGATATTGAAACGGTATCTAAGATAAATGATACCATCGTAGACAATACCGAGAGCGT
>SDBT01003757.1_pt1 | contig 26128 bp, 36 predicted proteins | sample 2277101 | NCBI WGS metagenome assembly SDBT01 (sample SAMN10404973, study PRJNA504765) | marine sediment metagenome | isolation source: marine sediment core GS10_PC15, 103 cmbsf | place: Arctic Ocean: Southern Knipovich Ridge | collected 2010 | reverse complement strand
TCGATATTGGAAGGTGCCCGCCGCGTTGCCGACGATCAGGTCGTCATCGACTATGTTGTCATCTGGGAACGTGAAGGTCTGGTCGACCGCCGGGTTGGCCGGAGCGCTGATCGTTAGCTCGTTAGCATCGTCGCCAGTGCCCTCCCAAACGAACATTACAGTGCCCGTGGACACCACGCCATCCGTAAAGGTCGCGCCGGTTGGGTGTCCAGGCCCAACTGCTGTAACGTCCCCGCTCCCGCCGCCGCCTGTCACGCAGGGGTCAAAGGGTGTCGAGTCGTCTTCAAGCGTGCATGTGATGTTGCTGGCGATGGTCGCAGGGGCTTGGATGGCTATGTAATTGACGCCCGCGCCGTCCGGCTCGCCAAGGCGTAGGTCAGATTGATTGTCGATGAGCAAGTCGCCCTGCATGGTGTCGCCCGCCAGCAGAACGTAGATGTCCGCGATTTCGGTGGCGTTCAGGCAGTCGGTACACGAAATCGCGCCGTCGCTGTCCAGGTCCGTAGCCGCTCCGAAATCCCCCGACTCCGGCACGTCATCGTCGGCGGTCGAGTCGCAGGTGAACGAATTAGTGCCTTGGTCGTATTGAAGATCGTCATCGGTCGTAGAGTTGCAATCCGGCAGGCCTCGATATTGAAAGTTTCCGGCGGAGTTGCCGACGATCAGGTCGTCATCGGCGATGTTGTCATCAGGGAAGGTGAAGGTCTGATCGACCCCAGGATTCGCGGGCGCACTGATTGTGAATTCGGTAGTGTTTACCGAAGTGCCTTCCCATACGAACATGACCGAGCCCGTCGACGCTACGCCGTCCGTGAAGGCCGCGCCCGTGGGATGCCCAGGGCCCACCGCTGTGATATCCCCGCCGCCGCCGGAGGATATGCAAGGATCGAAGGGCGTCGAGTCGTCTTCAAGCGTGCATGTAAAGTTGGACGCGACGGTCGCGGGAGCGCGCACAGCGATGTATTCGGAGCCCGCGCCGTCCGGCTCGCCGAACCTTAGCTCTTGTTGATTGTCCATGAGAAGATCGCCGGTCATCTCATCGCCTGTATTGAAGAGGAAGATGTCCTCAATGCTTATGTTCGCTTCCTCGGCTGGCGTTTCCGTGATGATGAACTGCGTGTCGTTGAAGTCGACCACGGTTGTAGTGGCTACGGTCGTAACGTCGTCAAGCTGAACGACGAAGGAACCGCCAGCGCCGGATATGCGAATGCCGCAATCCCAATCCGACTCCGCGATGTCGAATACCTTCACGTCGCCGTTTGTTTGGCAGTCGGACAGGCCTATACCGGCGGTGAGGTTATCAAGGCCGCCGTCCGTGTCGATGTTGATTCCTATAGTCGATCCGCTCGCGGTTATCGGGGAATTCGCGCCAAAGGTGATGGTTGAGTTCGCCTGATTGGCCGCGAACATGACGACCAAAAAAACGACGGCGAGAGCGATCCATGATGTATTGGTCAAAAGCGCCTACCTCCAAACGGGCTACGTTGCCGCCCATTACCGCCGCTAGTCTCCCTCCGACGGGAGCTAACGCCGAGGCGGGAGACTCTATGCTCGAATCCTTCTCCCTTTACGATGCGGGCCGCTGGTTTTGTCGAGCTTCGGGTGATGATACGGAAGGAATCTTTAGCAGTTATCCCCTCGGTCTGCGGCACGCGGCCAAATCTCGGTTGGTCATCCTCAAACTCTTCCCCCGTCACGAGATCGACATACCGAAACACGCCGCCATCGTTGAACCCAACCAGCTTTGGGAACTCTTCGGTCGATGTAGCGCCTAAGTCATCCTGTTCAACACCCTCCACAGGCAGTTTCGTCACTTTCCGGCTTATGTCGGGCCCCGGAATTCGGGGGATCGGGACCGTTGCCGTGGCTGGCGGCTTCTCCGGCGGCGGCTTCGCAGGATCGGGCACAGGATCGGGCACCGGGTCGGGCACAGGATCGGGCACAGGATCGGGCACAGGATCGGGCACAGGATCGGGCACAGGATCGGGCACAGGATCGGGCACAGGATCGGGCACCGGGTCGGGCACCGGATCGGGCACAGGATCGGGCACCGGGTCGGGCACCGGATCGGGCACCGGGTCGGGCACAGGATCGGGCACAGGATCGGGCACCGGGTCGGGCACCGGCGACGGGTCAGGATCGGGCACCGGCGACGGGTCAGGATCGGGCACCGGCGACGGTATAGGCTCCGGTTGAATAGGATCAATCGGAATTGGTTCGGGCTGCACTGGTGTAGGTTCAGGTATTGGGTCCGGCGATACAGTTGGCAAGCCTTCGTCGCCTACACCGGGCTGGTCTATTGGTTCGTCAACTGGGAATATTTCGGGTTCGTCAATAGGGGTCACCTCCGGCTGTTCTCGCTGTGGGGGTTGAGGGCGACGCGGACCCGGCGTCGGGGTTATGGTTGGGATTGTCGCCGGTAGAATATCCGGCTCACTTGGCTCGACCTGTGGAATTTCTACCGGCGGTCTGCTGGGTTTCTCAGGAATACCGCCAGATTCAGGCTCGACGGTAATTACAGCCCCTGCACTAACTGAGGGACCAACGCCTACCACCGGAAGGCTGACTGAGCTTCTGGCGCGGACCCCACCACCTAGCAGGCCCACATCAGGTTTAACCGGAGGTCTTACCAAAAGGTTGCCGAAGCCGCCTTTAGGTGGATCAATGTCCAATTGCTCCAGCTTATTCAGCGCGGCGGAGAGCCTGCCGGACTTGCTGGCCTTCTCGATACCTAAACGAGCCAGCTTTATTCGGGCGGCAGTCAACTCAGCTTCAATCTGAGTGCCCGACAAAGGAATGCCACGACCGGCGGCGGACGCTGCGGATGTTTTAATGATGTCATCTATGACTTGCTGTTGGCGCGCAATCTGGGCGGAGAGAACAACTATTTCATTGTGAGTGACCCGAACATTTCCTAGAACCCGAATGTTCTCTCTTTCGAGTAGCTGCATGGCCTCACGATGCAATAGTCGCCCGCGTTCAAGAGTCGTGCCCTCTTCAAGTTCAGCGATGACCCTCTTGTACCTGTCGGCCTCTTGAAGCGCCGTCGTTTTCTTCGACCCAAATCCGATGGCATCGTCTACAAGCTCGCGACCTGTGTTGAGCATCACATTGGGAAGATCATCAGGCAACGTGTCGATGCCTGCGGCTTTCGCTGCTGTCAGAAAATCGTCCTGGCTTAGGATAAAATCCCGTTCGGCGCTGTTTAAGCTGCGTTTCGATCTCACCAAAAGGCTTTGGGCATCATCAAGCTGATCTTTGAATACCTGTAAAATCACGCCGTCCGCTGACCTGACCCCCGGCGAGTTCGTCAGTGTGTCAATTTTAGCTTCAAGGGCCCTCACGCGAGCGAGTTCTGTCACCCATTTACTGAAAACCACGCTCGACTTTTGCCCCTTTTGCAGCATCGGCACCAGTTCAGGGTTTGCCTTTTTGACGGCACTGATTGTTTGCTGCCAAGCCTTCTCTTCGGCTTTGAACGTCTGTAGGAGCTTACCGCCGCCCTTTGGCAGGTCAAGTATGAATCCGGCTTTTATACCAGTCGCGATTTTGCCTGGGATGCCAAAGATGCTGGCTACAAAGAATGCGTCTCCGGCCACGCTAAACGACTTCGCGACCGGCCCCATTTCCTCCCAAAATCGTACAGTGCCATAGATGGGTATCAACCCTTGACCTATATTGCTGAGAGTCTTCAAAGAAACGCCAGACGGATTGAAATGCCCAATCAGCTTACCCCTGATAATATCGTCCTCTGTGGGCCCTGGTGCGCCTTCTGGGATACCTGCCCCGACTGTAGGGGTCTGCGGCACTATTAGTGAGCCGTCGGCCTTGACAAGCTGTGGAAAGGTTTCAGCATACAACTGGCGCAGATCACTTCTACCGAGCGCCGCCAAATCGGTCGGCTTGCCTTCGCTGTAGACGACCTGTCCTTTGTCGTTCACGCCCTCAAACACCGCATTAGAGGGAACGAACCCAAGGTCTTTCATCTGGTTGAAACGGTCGCGGGGTGGTTTATCGGCTATCTCTAAAACCGAGAACCCGGACCCCTTTAGGGCCGCTTGTGCGGTGGTAGGGAAAGAAGCCAAGGTCGTGTTGGCGATCCATTCACCATCGGCTAGCTGTGTGTGCTCTTTTTCAAAGGCCTGGAGCTTGCCCCTGAATGCAGTTTGGGCGGCGGCGATCTCCTCCTTCTCTTCGCGCTCCCGTGGCAGCACAATGTTGACCGTCGGAATTGCAGCCGGTCTTGGGGCCTCCCCAGGTAATGGCTCTTCAATACTGGAGTCAATCGGCACATCGGACGCGGCCCGAAACTCTTCAAGTCGAGCGCTGCCTTGCTTTTCCAGTATGCGGCGTTCCTCGGCTGTAAGGGCAGCGGCGAAGTCCCTTACACTTTGTATATCACCGGCATTAAACCCTGCGGCGGTGAGTGTTTCGTCATCTAAATTGAGAATCGCTTGGACGTTATCTTGAAATTCATCAATTTTAGTGTTCGCCGCTCCCCGTGCCGCCGATGTCGCTGGTCCAGCGACTTCTAATATAGCCTCGCCTATGCCTCGGTCAGCTTCATCGAAGTCGTCACCAAACGTTTCGACGGCGGGCGGTCCAACGTCAAGTTGGATGTCGTCTTTTGCCATCGAAGCCTCTTCACGCTCGGCTTGAATTCGCGCCGCTTCGGATACGGAAAATTCCTCTATCTCTGTAGCGCCTAACTGAAGGTTTAGCTTGGCAGACTCACTACGCAGGATGGCCGCGATGGCTTCCGGTGTAGCCTTATCGCCGGATAGCTTGCCTACTTTCGTGGCGACGCCTTCCTGGAATTCATTTTGCAGAAACTCGACCTGCTCGGATGTGGCGTCGCCTTCAAGAACGTTGGTCCGGGCTATGGCGGCCTCCAGAGAGATGTCCCCTACCCGTGTTCCCGCCGCTATCCCCTCGGCTTGACGCTCTTGGTTGCGGGCATCCTTGGCGGCCTGGGCCGCCTCTGCACGGATAACATTGACCGAGACGTCGCGATCTTTGGCCTCCCGTTCCTCTTCCCTCCCGAACTGTTCCTGGGCTTCAAAGCGCGCCTCTTTCGCCTTCCGCTTTTCCTGTCGGATTTGCTTTGAAGTCTTCTTCCCGATGTCCCCTCGGTCGGCGTCCTCTCTCGCCTTGGTCGCCGCCTTTAGCTCGGCAAAGCTCTTTCCGCCCGATCCGCCGAACGTGGGTTCACCGGCACCGCCACCGCCGCCAGAGCCCCTGACACGATCATCCGACCTGTCTTGACTACGTTGCTCCGCCGCCGCCGCAATTGCATCACGCACTGGATTTATGCCGGTGAGTGTCGTAGTCGCCTGTGTGACCTTGACGCCGGTCGCTTTTACCGCCGTGCCGGTACGTGTCTTAGTCGCCCCTCTCTTCTTGGCGGCACGAGCCTGGATAGCCCCCCCAACCTGCTTTGCGAACGCCTTCTCCCTGGCCTTCTTGGCGGCCTTCTTGGCTTTCCGCTTGTCTTTCTGTTTTTTCTTCCGCGCCTTCTTGGCGGCTTTCTTGGCTTTTTTACTCTTCTTTTTCTTCTTGCGTTTGCGCTTCCCAGCGGAGTGGAACATTGCTACGTGTCGGGCGACGTGGATGTAGTCGCTATAAATCACCGTGGCGAGGGTGCCCACCATGAAAAGTGCTAGGAAAAGCAGAGCGATAGAGTAACGAATCACCCTCATAATGAAATGGGCCCTTTCACCAGAAATAGCAGCACGGCTGGGATTGCGAACCACATAAGGAACCAAGGTGATATTATGGTGACGCTTACGAATAGCGTGGCAATTACACCACCGGCGATCACCGCATACAGAAGGCTCTTACTTACGATCATCACCCCAGCCATCGCCATTATCAGAATTGCGCCAGCGATCACGATGTAAAAGAATGAGATGGGAATCCCCTGCGTCCCGCCCTGTGTAGGATCGTAATCCTTGGTTGCCATTGCATTTAGGAATTCAAACCCAGGCAGGTTTGATGACGGAGCGCTCGCCGCTGCAAACGCTGTGCCCTCGGCACTCCCGTCTATGTCGTTCACTACATCGGACCCTGCTGCCGCGCCGAGAGAAGGGCCAATATCGGCGAAAGGTTGAAGCGCCGAGACAACGACAGTGAAATTCGGTTTAAGCATTCCACTCTGGTAATCGGGGAATCCGCCAGGGAGAGTGGAGACGAAGACCCCGGTCTTACAGGCGCAAGCCCTGTTTGGTACGTCGTCATCGGACTTTACGGACTCATTGGTTTGGTAGTGAACCTTCAGGTCGCCGTTCACTGTAATTTTTACGAAGTCGTAATAAAAAACCCCTCCGTTATTTACGCCAGGGGCAATGTGACCCCGTGTCATCTCCCATCGGTTCCCCACATCACTCATTGTGACTCCCGCAGCGCTGGCTTCCAGAACTTCATCAACGAATAGGCGGAAGCCGTTGGTCGGGTGATTGTTGATTCTTATTGTCCGTTCGACATTATCGGCAAACCCCGTGGCGGTGAGCGTAGTCCCGCCAACAGTGGTCACAATCTCCGTGTTGCCCGCCGCTAACGAAAACGAGCTAGAGCCTTTGTGGATGATCTTTTGCTGAGTCGAGTCGCCAACAATGTTTGTGGTGAAAGCTCCCTTAATTTCCACCTCAAAATCGGCCCCACCCTCCAGATCGGCGGAATCATTGATGCTATAGCTCTCGGGGCCTCCGAAGAAACGATGAAAGACCCGCGAATTACTCCCCGTATCAACGTGCAGGAAAAAGTTCTTGGAATCGCCCGCGTTAAGGCCATCTACCAATATCATCCACTGCGCGGTTTCAAATTGGACTGCCTGCCCAAGTGGCTGTGTGTAATCGCCCGTTCCAAGGTCAGTCATGCGCGCCCGGACCGCATATCCATCCACGGAATCCACGTCCGTCAACGACATTGGCGGGTCAGTAGGGGTGTCCCACGAAACAGAGTTAAGCCCAGCCTTGCTAAGGCCAGCGGTGTTGTCTTGAACGTTAGCTAGGATTACCCAGTCGGTACTTGTAGCCGCCGCGCACGCAGAAGGAACCACGCAATACTCCCACACGACAGTCCAAAGATCGCCGCCAGACATGCCCCCCGGTGTGCTGATATCAAACCACAGCTTACGGAATTCGTGTTCGGCAACGACGGCGAACGCATCTGCGACTGCGGGGCTCGCGGCCCAATAAAAGAAGTCGTCTGCGCCTAAGTCGTTACAGTCGGCAGTTTCGTTTGCGTAAATCCCCCCATCATCATTAAAACAGGCGGTGACGCCAGTTGATCTTTCCCATGCGGGCATGAAGGGTACATCATTGCCAGCGGAATCATGTATTTCAAGATTTAGGCCACTGGTAAACCCGCCATCCAAGAGGTCCTGGGTTGACAGCGGCACCGCCACTACTTGCGGCACTACCCCCTGATCTTCGCCGGTCGAGTTTGTTACTGTAATCACCGCAACTAATCTTGAATCACTGGTGTCGATGCCCGTGGTCACAGCCATCGCGATCATTAACCCAGCGAGAACAACCCATTTTCTCAAATGCTTCACGGACTAACCGCCCCTCTAACCAGTGAGATTACGGCCACCACAAACGCACCCGATATCGGATACAGCAGAGCAAACTTTATATAGACTGCGTTTCCTTCTAGGAATGAGTAATCCCACATCACCGCCTTCGCGACAAACTTTCCGATTGCACCTATGACAAAGAAAGGCACCTTTACGAAGTCGAGGGGGCTGTCCAAATTGCTGAATTCCGCCATACGAAATCCAGCCGTCGTGTTCAGCAGGCCAGTCAGTTCGGTGTAGACACGGGCCCCACTGCCATGCGCCACGGCATCCGTATCATTTAGACCCCGATCATCGCCGGAAAGAACTAGGCATGGCGGCGAGGTGCAATTCGAGTCCGATCCGGCCTGTATCGAATCGTATCTTGCCTCTTCGGAGCCTATGAAAATACGGGTATCCGCACTCGCAAAACCGGATGACGACGATATGGGAATGAAGAGAGTTGTAGGGGTAATGGCCGCTGATAGCGACGTCGAGGCTATGCCCGACGTGCCTTCAAGCATGAAGCTGAATATATGACCAGTGACGAACAGGAATACAATTGCCATCCATAGCGCGCTCATATCAAGCCCTCTTCAACCACAAAAGTGAAGCGATTATTAGAAGTCCCATGAAACCCACGACCGCCAGTAGAACTAGACTGAAAAGGCCCTGTAGGGCGGCAAGACCGATAATCACAGTGACAACAAGAACGGAGAGCCCCGCCCCCGCCTCTTGCGATACTCCATTCTTAACGACCGTGACCCCAAGCATGCCGCCAGCAACTAAAGCGGCGACTAAGACTATCGTTGTTTTCACCGCGATCTCAGGCATGTCCAGCCACGTCGCGAGCCCTGTGAACGTATCACTGAAACGGGTGCCATCCCAGACGGCTTCAAGTTGTGCAGGGTAGGAGTTCGTAAAAGACCGCTCCGAAAACGTCGGGGCGTTAACGACCGCTGAAAATAAAGACGGGGCCATCTGTCTGATGCGTGGGATCGCGTTTTCGAGGTAGTCTTCACCGTCCGCCTGCAAGACATTAGAACCTGAGTCAAACTGAATGAGAGTGATCCCAGCCCACTCGGTTTCAAGCTGAAGCAACTGCAATATATCTTCTATGTCTGTAGTCAGTTGAGCCGTGCTTCCCTGTGTGCGCCACTGAATGAGTTTAGTTGTTCCCCAAGCCGAACCGAAGATGGACGGGTTACCGGCTAAGTCGGCAGAGTCGAGATCACCGTGTGAAATAGCGGGCGAGGTCGCCGCATCTGCCGCCGTGAAATATATGCCGACTATTCCTTGGCCATAACCCGATCTAACAAAAACGGTTGGGGATGTGGATCGCCTGACATCGCCGTCCGTGCCGTCCACGTAGTTAAACAAGACAGCGGACGATGCGAGTTCGTTGGGCAAGGCCGTGTAGTCAACATCGTAGTGAATGACCAGCAGGATGTCGCCTGTTTCGTCTACGTCGCCGTAGCCTCGCGTTGAAATCATGTTGACAATATCCGGCGCTTCGACAGCCAAGGGTGCAGCCTGAACTTGGTTGCCAACTGCCGCGAGGAACAGCGCGATGACAAGGGCCCGCCTGAATTTAATCATCTCGACACGTATTCAAGGGCTTGTGAAACACTTATCTCTTCATAGCCGTCGTCTGTTGGGAAATAAGCGTGTAGCATGTCCAGCCATAGGTAGCGGCGCGTATTTATGTGCTTGTAGAATGTCACGCCCGACGCGGTGTCAGTGTGCATGAACATGAATTCTCCGCATCGGTCGGGCTTGCCGTCCACGTCTGTAAAGACCTGTTCAAGCGGTCGCCAATCTGGCGTGAACTCCATATTGTCAATTCTACTCATCGTCACTCTCACACCTCAGAAGCATCACGAATCCTTGCGGAAGAGCTTCAAGAAGCCCTTCATGAACATCCAAAGGAAGGTTCCGAGCACCCACAATACATATATGTTTAACCCCAGGCCCGTCGTTGCCGATACATTGGCACTTTCCAAGAACAACGGAAAGAGCGCGAGTCCAGCAACTAGAACAACGATGCCCCCTATGGCCCACCATAGAGCGATTACGATGCGAACCACATGCTTACCAGTTATCCACTGGGCGATCCTAAGAACATTATTCATCATCGTCACCCTTTCGGACCCGTTTCACGGCGGCCTTATCTTCCGCCAGGGCGATGATAGTCATAATTAGGAACGCGAACGCCAGCGCCAGTACCGCAACGCCCAAAACGCCCTCTGAGAGGTCGTCAAAGGCATATAACGCTAGCCAGAAGAGAGCGCCTGTCGCACCCAGGTGAATTAAAACGTTCACGCCTCACGCTCCGCCATCCAGTTATTGCCCTCTTTGAAGATGCGGTGCTTCTTGCCATCTATGGCACCGGAGGCGAGGGCTTCGCGGACATCATTGCCGTTTTTTAGTTCGGGCATCGTGTTGATAAGCTCGCGTTCCACAAGTCGAAGATAAAAGACGTCGGGCCCTTCGGAAAGGTATTTAGAGGCCTTTTGCGCTGGGTCCATGTTCATGAAGTCGGCCCCTGTCTCCGTAGCCTCTTGACCTAGTTTATAGTCCGTGTCGCTGAGTAGGTCCCCCCATTCATTGATAATTATCTGGTCTTTGTTTTTGGCCCAGTTGGGCGGAATGACCATTTCAGACCGATATTGGTCGGCCACTACGTGAGCGTTCTCAATGTAAAAGTGGCCGTCCCAATCCTCTTCTTTGGGAGGCCACGCCTTGCGCCAATTCTTGCCGGTCCATTGCCCCCACCAGTCAGCCACGCGGACCTTGATTACGTGCGGGATGCCTCGGTAGTCGAAATCGAAGCCGGTTACGTCTAAAAATAGGTCGACCTGCATCAGGACTTGCCAATCCACGGTTTGAGGAAACTGGGTCGCAAAGGCCATTTCGATCATACGCTTGCGTATCTGCACCAAAAGCTGCGCGAAGTCGACATTTCCAGCCCGTAACGATTTCCTATTCGCTACCTGGGAACCGATTTCATCCAGGCACACATACATATCCTTGACGGAGGGGTCGAAGGTGTTCAGCCATTCGAGCATATCCGGGCGAATGAGGTCAGCCGCCAACATCCAGTAGTTCGCCGCGATCCGTTGCGTGTGGCAGTGGGGTAGGGCGTGCTGATCGCGGCGAAACTGAGCCATGTTCGTCATCGCTAAGGTTTTCCCCTGCCCACGGCGACCCATCCACATAACCACGCTGGACTCGAATTTACGAGAGAGGGCCATAGTCTCAGCGGTGATGATCTCGACATTGGATTCGGCCTTTTCGAGTAGAAAAGGAGTAGGCTTCGCCCGCCAATACTTCGATGATGTCTTCATGAAGACCATAAAAATGTAGCGCCTAACTCCGGTTTCTCTGGCGGCTTTTCTTGGCTATCTTCCGTCTGATTTTGGACTCTTTGGCCCCCCTGAAGCCTTTCGTTGGGTGAAACCAGCGCCCGTTAACGATCATTGGCTAATCCTCCTACCCAGCCTTGTTATTCAGTTTGTCGCTGCCCTCCGGGGCTAAACCCTTCAATTTGTCTACGAAGCCGCCGCGAGCCATCATCATGTCACGACGCCCAGTTTCGATAGCTACGACCTCCTTTCGGGACTTTCGATCAAGGCTCATCTTGGCTGTGTATTTGACCGCCCAGATCATAGGGAGGTCCGTGTGTCCCTTGGTGAGGCTGTTCATGTCTCCGACCCGCCGCGCAAGGTGTCCGATTTCAGATTCGGTGATCTCGGTTCGGGCAAGGTAATTTAGCGGGTTGTCATCGCCCTCCAAGAATGTTCTTGGAACGTTGAAGTACCCAGCGTCACCGTCGCGGGATAGAAAAGCCTTTACTTGATTGGCATGATACTCGCCACCGCCTTTGAGAGGGCCGCTTCCGTTTTCTTCGGGCGGCGTGCCTTCGGCTTCATGCTCGATGGTCATGAAAGTAGCTCCTGGCTATGCGTCTGTAAAACTCTCCCGTAGATGTAGCGCCTAATTGGCGTCCATCATTACGATCCCAAACAGCATAAGCATTCCCACTGCCGCTATCGCAATCATCGCAGTGAGGGCCAATTCGATTTTCTCAAATTTGCTGTCGCCGCTCTTGTATTCGTGGGCAGCGTCCTTGGCAAGGCTCATGCGGTGAGTCGTGCTAGCCCTGTAAATCTGAGGAACGATTACCTCAAACGTCTCTCCGTCATGTTCTTGCTCGCGAGTCTCCCACTCAGATTCGGTGAAACGGCGGTGAATGATAGACTCCCAACGGCTGTGGCCGCCGTGCATGACCTCACAGGTATCTTCATCGCACAGCCCGATAAACATCCGCATTATCCAGATCGGCGAGGGTGCGATCCATTTTCCGAAATAGAAGCCCGGAAGCATCCCCAGGACCGGGCCGACGATTACAGCCAATACGACGGCCATTTCGGCGGGGAATCCCGCCAGAAGGAACATGCCAGCGAGCGGCACGGCTATCAAAACGCTGACGAGGATGATTCCGACGGCGATGTCTTTCATTGGATTCGCGTAAAACCGCGAACGGTGGTCAAGGTTCTTTTGCAGTTCGGTGCGCGGGGCGGCGTCAACGTAAACTGTGCCGGTAATCTCGTTGAAGATTATGACGTTTTCCCAATTCTTAACGTCGCTAGTGGGCTCTGCGAACTCCGGCTGCCTCTTGGCATCGTGGACCACCTGGGATTCACGGACGGCGCGATCAATCGCTAAGGCCATTTAGATAAACCTCCCCAAGGCAGCAATGACCCTCACGGCGGGATCAACCTCACCCGTGGCTACAAATCGGTCCATGAAGATAAAAGCGCCGATTATCAAAGCGACTAATAGGGTCACCATCGACAGAAGAAGCATGGCGGTCTTTTTGGCGTCCGCGCCGAATTGCTGGTAACTGGACTGGTTTCGTCCGCTCTGCTCCACGTCTTCGCCGAACGCCTGCCCTAGAGCCTGCATGTCCTCATTCTCCATCGGGCCCAGGACGCTTAACGGGAAGGCAAAGTTCTCATAGACGACGCAGCAGGATCGGTCACTTCCAAGATCGGTCTTGGCAGGCTCGGCGGTGACAAGGTTCCCGAACGTCGACCAAATGCGCGACGGCTTTAATGACGCTGACATGAACCTTGGCTTCCTTATCATGAACACCGGGTTCTGTAGAAGCTGGTAGCTTTGCCTCTGGCCGCCAGTCTTCGTATCCAGCAAGGCTGGCCACTCTGCTCTTTGGCGAGCAGGGGACACCCCATACTGCTGGGTAGGATACAAATGGATCATCTGATGCTTAGGCAATCCAGCCCTCCGGTTCACGGCCCTTATAAAAGATCGGCCTACAATTCAACCAATCGACCTTATCGAAGAAAGCGACGTTTAGACCTTGCTCTTGCCAGTCCCACAGTTTGAACAGTCGCGTCATGAAGAAGGCGGAGGGTGATTTATCACCCTTAATCCAATAGCTTATGTACCGCTGCTCGAAGGGCCCCAGGAGCTTCGCTAGTTGATAGTTGTTCAAACCTAGCTTACGAAGACTCCGCTTGATGACCCAGGCGCTCCCCATCGGGTTAGACCATTGACGGCGGTGCAATTGGCCATCGCCGTTTCCGCCCGTTGAAGCCTCAAACCATCGGAACATTTCTGAGTCGGTACGATCTGCAATATCTACAGGTGCTTGGTCCGCAACATTCGCAAGTGTAGCCATAGTAGTCACTATATAACTCTTATTTATCGGAAAGGTAGGTGCCTATTGAAGGCAACTTGTTTAGTCTTTCCAGGCCCTTTATGGTAGCGGCATGCGTTTAGTCTCAACATTGCTCGGAATTCTGTTCGCCATCGTTGTCGTTGTCTTGATGGCAGGGCAAATGTCTGGCCTACAGGATGTCGGTGAAGCGCAGAGCGGGGCCATAGGGACGTTCTTTGGAAGTTTGATGATGGTGTGGATTTTGTTGGGCGGGCTTGTGGCTGCATTCGGCTTATTCGCTGTCATTTCAGTAATCGCGAGGCGCTAATACAGCCGATCCCGGCTAGAAAGGAGTAACGATAAATGCGTTCAAGTCTTCTGGCTTTGTTCGGAGGCATGCTGTTCTTGGTTTTCGGGCTTGTACTCGCGCCTACGATTCTCGCGCAGGCCGCGTCTTCCGGCTCTCACACCAACATCGGCAGCTTCTCTGGCACGCAGTCGATCAATGACCTTGTTCCGCTGATCTACTACACGGTCGTGGCAATCGGCGGCATCGGGCTTATTGGCGCTGGCGGTGCAGGAATCGCGGGTAAGGGTCCGCTCGCTCGATAATCAGTAAACAATCCAGGTAAGAAATCGGAGGCGAAGTGTTCGTCGCCAGAAAGGAACTGAAAATGCGTTCAAGTCTCCTAGCCCTGTTCGGCGGGATGCTGTTCTTGGTTTTCGGACTTGTGCTCGCTCCTACGATTCTGTCGCAGGCCGCGAGTTCGGGTTCAAGCGCTAACATCGGCAGCTTCGCTGGCACGCAGTCGATCAATGACCTTGTGCCGTTGATCTACTACACGGTCGTGGCAATCGGCGGGATTGGTCTTATCGGCGCTGGCGGCGCTGGTATCGCAGGTAAGGGACCGCTCGCTAGCTAGAACGTTCGCGGTTAAAGTTGAAAGGGGTCACTTATGCCTACCGCAGCAGTCGCCGGGGGCTTCGTGGCCCCTGTTCTTGCCCTTCATGTCTTAGGTGCCGCCGGTCGAGCGACTAGCCGTACAGGCGGTAGGGGCACAGTTAAGCGAAAGAGGACTAAGGCCGCTACCAAGCGGACGAAAGCCCCGAAACGAAAGGTGACAAAGATGCCGAAAAATGGTGCCCGAAAACGGAAGGCGACGCCCAAGAAGAGAAAAAGGTCCACGACTAGCAAGTCCAGGGCGCGCAAGACGACCACAAGGCGCAAGTCCACGGCGAAGAAGGGTCGGCGTGTGAGTGGGATAGGAATTGGTCGGGCCTCTGACTTCGATAGAATCGTGGGTTTCAGGCTTCGCACTTAAATGAGTCTCCGGCCCTGGCAAATCCTCTCCATAATCGTAGTCCTGGCTATTACGCTCCGCCTCATTCTGGTGTTGACGCACATCAACTACCTCGGAATCGACGGCGGAGCGTATTTGTTGTCTGTGCAGCAGGTCTTAGGGCAATCTCCCATTGGACAGGACTTCACACGACCACCGCTGGGCCCTGGATGGCTGCTTGTGCCATTCACTTCGGTGTGGGGATACGACATCGGCTTTAAGGTCTGGTCGGCGGTATTCTCCGTGGCGACCGTCCCCGCAGTCTATTTGATGCTTCGGAAGCTCTTCACTACGCCGGTCGCCTTGGCAGGTGCGGCGATGGCGGCTGTTAACCCACTTCACGCGGAATTGCTCGTGACCGGCGCGCTTCCAATCATCGGCTTCGGGTTGATTGGTGTGGCAATGTGGGCGCTCATGGACATTGCCGATGACGGCGGGCGACGACCGCGAATCATCCTCATGGTAGCCGTGCTCGCGACTGTGGCCGTGAATATGACCTCTGCCGGTCTTGCGATGGTTGTGCTGCCGATATTCACCTTCGCGCTGGTGATCTTCAAGAAGGTCGGCTTTCTTGAACGGCTGCAATTGTTGGGAACTATCTCTTTGGGCGGACTCGCAATAGCCGCCATGTCGATGGTCTTTTTACCGTACTACCTGGACGTTCTGCCGGGTGTCGGAAATCTGAATCACCCAGGTTCAAAGCTGTTTCTCGCGCCCTGGGGCAACTGGGGATGGTTCCTGATGGTCGCTGCGGTGTCGAGCGGTCTTTTTGTGATGCTGAAGGGTTCAGATTACCGACTCCGCGCCTACGGACCTGTTTTGATCGTTTTGGGCGTCCTAGCGATACTCTGGTCCAGGGACGAAGCGATCATAAATGTGACCTTCCGTGGCCGTTATCTGGTCGCCTTCCTTGCCTACCCGGTTTCCATCGAAATACTCAGGCAATTTTTCACTTGGGTGGGGATGCCGAGAAACCGCGTCCTTGCCGCGACGATCAGCGTTGCGGCGGCAGGCCTAGCGGTGTTTGGGTTCATAGACGCCTTCCATCGGCAGGCCTACTACTCAGATCAGTTGACCACGGAAACCACCGTTCTTTTGGATGCGATACACAGCCTGGACGCGGACTCGCCCATTATCGTGAACACCGTTTCTATGTCTTGGTGGGTCCAGGCGATTTATGGCGTCAAGGCCCCGTCGCCGTGGAACAACGACCCGCCCCCACGGTGGACTATCGAGCATGAGCAAGTTGTCTGCATTCTGAATTGGGAAAAGGAATGCGACGTAGCAGCCTCTATATTAGCCATAGGCGCACGTTGGCTCGTAGTTGATACCTCATTCCCCGACAGGAACCAAACTGTCTACGCATCGGCCCCAGACGACCTCTGGCAGGCAACGAGCCGTGCGCCTTGGCTCGATTACGCGGTTGGGCTGGGTGATACTCACGTTTGGCGCATTCGGAGCTTGACCTATGATTATTGAGGTCCGCAACCGCTCGATTTACGATACGACCGTCGTAATTCTCGATTGGGCGACTAAATACCTACTTGACCACCAATGGCGCGTCAATGTTAGTAGCGCTGGTGTCGGTGTCGCTGCCGGGTTGTTTCTTCTAGCCGGAAGCCGGTTTGAGGGTTTATTCTTTGCAGCGATTTGTCTAATTTTACTCAGCTTCGCAGTTGGTTTAAGACGATTCGGCCCAAAATTGATGGTCGTAGGCATAGCAGTGGTCATAGCATCAGCAATATTTTCCGTCGCCGGTGCGGTAATATGGGGTCCGGGTCAATGGATTATCTCTGCGATCATCGCCAATTGGGTGATGATTTTTGCCGTTTTGCCGTTTATAAGGCTCGACCCAGGTAAGCTCCTACTCGGCTTAATGCCGAGTCTGTTGATTACCTCTTTCGTTATCATTTTCCAAGGCATGACGGGGCAACCCGGAAGGATGAAGGCGTTTGTCGACTCGCCGAATCCGGCGGGGGGCATTTTGGTTTTAGGGGCCTTGATGCTTTTACCAACAAGATTCCGATGGTTGGCAATTCCTATGACCGTTGCGGTGCCCTTCACTGGTTCAAGGCTTGCACTTCTGACGCTCGTTATTGCGGTCGCGATAATGCTAATAGCGCGGGCCGCACCATTGAGGTCGACCGCCTCGATTGGAATTATCAGCATCGCTTTGGTATTGCCGTTCCTTGATGTGATCGGGCTGAACAACCGCGTCAGCGTGCCGGGGATCGCCGTAACGGCCTCATCACCCGCAACTCCCCGCCGATACAGCAGCCTCGACGCCCAGGCGGCGCACGTCGGTATAAGGCTCACGTTACTAGACAGACCCGGCTTCGCGCCAAAAGGATTCCTCTATGATCCGGCGCGACCAATTCATGACATTTACAATGGCCCACCGCACAATGTAGCCATGCGCATAGGGATCGAATGGGGATATGCGGCTCTGGCAGCGTGGGCGGCATTGACGGTTTGGGCGCTGGTTTATGGGTATCGCAACTCAGCGCCTTGGTACGTTTTGATGGCCGTCATCTTCCTGGGGTTACTCGATTATTACGTCCATGTCGGTCCCCTCGCGTGGGCTTGGTGGCTGGCGATAGGACTCATGTTCAATTCCCGACCAAGGTTCAACATGGCGACTGTCCATCTGCCGGACGGATCGCCGATACGTCTTCTCCGTACAGTTGACAGATAGCCCCAAAACGGCCTCATTAGTTGACGCGCCACGGCGTGTAAACTAAATAATTGACACGACACTCTTGTTAAGTAGAGCGTTGGGTTGACAAAAGGTTCGCGTAGTGTGATAATCTCTCCATAAGGTTCAGTAAAGTGAGAGAGGTAAATCATGGTCTGCGAATTCCGAGTCAACAAAAAGTCTAGCTACCCCTGTCCCACGGTTATCACCCCCAACAATGGCTACACAGTAACCTACATTTACGACAAAAAGGTTAGCTGGTGGAACGCCTGCAAGGGCCACAAGCCCAACAAGCGGACTCGCGGGTTCAAGAGGGCTCACACCGTCGTAACCCGCCTGATAGTGGCCTAGACGGTGGATACAGACCGCGATTTTGTTGAACATTGTTGCCCGAATTGCAAACGCCCATTAACCCGATCTAATGCGTATGGCTGGCCGTGGTGGCAACACACGGCCTGTTACCGGCGTCAAGTGCGCGAAGAACATGACGAACGCCGCCTTAACAACTACTTCAGTAAACCTAATCACGAAGGTGCCCAATGACCATATTCGAGCGCGACCATATGGAGCGTATGGGCGGTGAATGCGAATGTACCGATGTCGATACCACCTGCCTGCTTAATGACGCGGAGTTTTATGCTTCATGGCGATATACCGAAGACTACGCCGAAAACAGAAGCATCATTGATAGTGCTATCAGGTGCGAACAAAAACTAAGGAAGTGAGAGAGGTAATCATGACGACCAGCGAACTCACAAATTTAGAAACCCAAATCGCGGCGCACCGCGAGTTCCACCGCAAAGAGGCCGTAGCCTTTAGCAAGTCACCCGGCGATTTCGTCCCGTTCACGAGGACTACTACAGTCGTAGATAATCTACAAAAGGTGCTGGATGCCCTCGATAACCTTAGACCTGACCTTGAAGCTCTGGCGGGCGATGGCGATGTATAAAACTGAGGATTTCTATAAGACATTCGCAGGAACCTTGATTAGCTTCCCGGCCTGCAAGCGCCACGTTCGGAAGTTGACGGATATGTTAGGCGATATGGAAGGTTCAAGCCTCGACGTCAATGAAGGCGACTGGATGAACACGGGGACCGGGCCGTGCCTCATTTGCACAACCCGCCGATGCCTCGGAATGGGACTGCTGCAAATCCTCTATCTCCACATCGAACACCAGAGGACTTCAATAGCTGGCGTGTGATAAGATCGTAAAACCTCCACAGGTTGGAAAAGGGCGCTGGCTACCCACCCAGGGCCCTTTTTCTTTTGCATGCTAGCCTGCGTGCATGCCGTCATGCAACGTAGCTGGCATTCAGTCTCCGTGCTCGGCTATGCGTGCGTGTATGGCCAAATCTTTGTCCCACTGTCGGGCCTTCGCGTCTTCCAGGTGGTCCGAATATTCACGGTGTTGATTTTCAAGTTCGTAGTTCGGGACGAACCGCTTCGTGCAATCCCAGCACAGTTCGATTTTCCCGGAGGGCGAAGAAATAAAGGTCATGACGTGCGGTGATGGGCAATGATCGCAAACGACAATCCATTCGCCAGATTTGTCTAAGACCCGCATCTATGCAACCTGCGCAAAAAAGCAAACTGATCTAGGAAATTGGTTTATGCGTAAGCGGTCACGCTCATTCACTGAACGCGCAGAGGGCGTAGGCGCGCACAAAGTAGTCCCCTGACACACTCCCGACCGTTTTCACTCGCCAAGCGTCGCCCCTGTCGGTCGGTAGGCTCTCTACGACGCGGACCGACACCGTGCTAACCCAGAAACCGCCGCCCACAACTGATTTACCCGTGGGGCAGGTCGCATCGACAGTCTTGACGACTTCGTCGCCACCCAGGAACGTCCGCACTCTTTCGAGGCCCCGAACGCCACCTGGGGAACCTTGGTCGCCTTTGTCGCCCTTAACTGCCTCACCTCGAATTCCTCGCGGACCTTGTGCGCCGGTAGCGCCGGTGTTACCCTTCGCGCCGGTAGCGCCGGTGGCTCCTATCGCACCACGTGGTCCGCCGGGTCCGCCGGTGGCTCCTGTGGCTCCCGTGAGTCCCGTGAGTCCTGTCGGTCCCATGTCTCCCGTGAGTCCCGTCGGTCCGGTGAGTCCGGTCGGCCCCACCTCACCCGTCGGCCCCATGATTCCTACGGCCCCCGGACCTTTCGGCCCTTCCGGGCCAATCGCGCCGTCGACGCCGTCAATACCATCAACCCCAGGCTCACCGCGCTCGCCCGCTGCCCCGCGAATTCCCGCTGGTCCCATCCGCCCACTTTCCCCAGGAGAGCCGGTGAAGCCTCGCGGCCCTTGCGGACCTTCAATGGCTTGGTACTTAACTTCTGGCGTTGGTGTCTCTTCACCGAACGGGTACGGTTCCGGCGTTGGGGCGCATGCCGCCACGAGGATGATCGTGGTCACAATTGCATAGAATGGAAGTACGAACAGAATACGTGCCGTGCGTGGTTTCATTTCGGCCTCTTCAATAGAATTGACACCCGGTTGAATTTGAATTCCTTGGTCGACTCGACGTATCGCATCTGCAATGGCCGAACCTGGACTACTTCCCAACCTTTATTGCCCAGATCAATAAGCCACCTTGGCGTGAAGCCGCCGATGCCATCCATGTCCGATGGAACGCGGCGCTCGATTTTGTATTCCCACCGCACGGTCGGAGCCTGTAAATCAGGTGGCGGGTCCGGGCGAAATATCGTTGGGTCCGAACGGAGAATGAGGGGAGTTGGAATCGGGTCATAATTACTGCCATAGGGGTCGGTGTTGAAGGTGCTGAAGATCGGGGTAGCAAACCCCCCCAGCCAGATTACGACCACGACGAAGACAGCGAATAAACCAGTGGTAATAATGTTGAATGGGTTGAGCATAAAAAGGCCTCCGTACTTTCAAATAAAAAGTGGGGCAGAGAGGTAGTTGCCCGATTTATTGAGAGTACGGAGGCTGGTTCGGAAATGAGCAAATATACTATAACATAAAACTTAGCTTGTGTTGACAAAAGTAGGGACTGAGAAATATACTCTTCCGGCGGGGCTTGCGGAAAGAACGGGGGCTCATAATCCCTGAAATGTTGAGTTCGACTCTCACTCCCGCAATAAAGAGCCGCATGCCTGGGCTGCACGCTAAGGGGTGAGGCGTCCGTAGGATAGACCGCCCCCTTTGTGACCGGGCCATTTCGATGGATGACCGCCTAAGTAGGTCGCTGGAGGCAGAAATGACCTCCTGGAAGATTACGGATCGCAGCCCAGGAACGCTGAGAGAGGTTTGGATTGTGAGCGATGAAGTAGATCAACAATGGACTTGGAATCCCTACATTTGGGGCATCGCCGTCATCACAAGCCACACCCTAAGCTTCTTCACTGGCTTTGTGCCCACATTCTTGCTCGCTCGTTTGGCGACAATCGGCACTGTAGAACTTTTCGGGCTTTCGATTGCCGTCGGTGCTGCCCTTGGCGGCGTAAACTACTTTCGGACAGCCCGGCATACGGCTACCCCGATCTACCACTTCTACATCGCCATTAATCGCAGGTGGCCGTGGTGAGCTACAATCCCCAGACCGGCGATATCGTCGGAATTAAGCTTCTACCTGCATGTCCCGGCGAGTTGAAATATCACGGGATACGCCCCATCGTTAATTTTCTGTTGGGTAATGTTGAAGATATTGAAGTTCCCCACGTAGAAGATCACCTCTACAGAGTCCGCTTTATCGGCCCTATCGAAGGTCGCGAGGTTAACGCCCTCAACCGTAAAACCGGCGTCACGATGCACTTCAAACGTGATGAATTGATCCTATTTTGCTCGGCGGACGTCTGCCCTCATGAGCCAATAGTGATGCTTTCCATCGACTCTAGGAATTTTGTTTGTGTTCTTTCTACAGCATGCCGGACCGTTGGGGACAACTCCACCCAGATTGAGCCTCGGAAATGGTGTGAGCTTTGTTGGGATAGGGTTGAAGAGCACGATGATGAAGGATGGGGCCATAAAGCTAATGAGGTTTTGATGTGATTGATGAAGCTAGGGTTGGCGGCGTCACGGGCGTCGCCGTGAAGCGTAAAACCGAGGCAATGCGGTCGACTGAGAACGATTTCAACAACGAACAGCTAGAAACGCTCATTCCCAGGCTGCTCAATGAGAACGGCGGCAGGGTGGGCAAGGTCGCTGCGCTGATCGGTATATCTCGGCACAGTTTATACGTGTGGTGTTTACGACTCGACATTCCAGTAGGGAAACCCAGGGGAGCGCATAAATAAGACGGTCCCGCCCTTGTCGCGCCTGTGTTTGTGAGAGTACGGAGGCTGCGCGAGGGCGGACTTATAGCGAGGGCCGGAATTGAGCATCTTGGTCATGAGCCGAGTGTGGCAAAATGCCCCGCATTCAGGCGGTGAGCTTTTGACATTACTTGCTATTGCAGACTTCGCCGATGACCAAGGTGTGGCGTGGCCCTCAGTAGCCGTCATAGCAAGAAAAACGAGGTTGAGCCCCCGGCAGGTCAACCGAGTGATTGTTGAGCTAAAAAAAACAGGTTGGTTGTCAGTAATTCATGGAGCGGGAAGGCATAAATCGAACCGCTACAAGATTATCTTTGGGAATGCTGGCTTTGAGCTTTTAGCAGAACCATTAAACCCTGACAATATGTCAGAGTTTCCAGAGGGCACTAATGGGCGAACATCTACAACAGAAACCCTGACGCCCACGTCAGAGTTTCCAGAGGATTCTGAGGACAAACCTGAAAAAGAAACTCTGACATTTGCGACAGAAACCCTGACGCCCACGTCTCGAAACCCTGACGTGGGCGTCACCCCTCCTACCTTATTGAACCACCAAGAACCGTCAATGGAACCACCAGGGGAAACGGCAGCAGCAACTCATGAATCAGATTTCATAGAATCTTTTTCTGTTGCATATGAGAAGTACATCGGGCCGATAGATGGAATCGCGAACGACATAGCCAATTTTGTTCAAGTCTACCGAGAGCTTCATTACAACGATCCGCCGGTCCACTTTTCGGAGGCGGTTTCAGAGGCAGTCAACAACAACGTCCGCAGTTGGAGTTACATAAATGCAATCCTGACTCGCTGGATGAGAGAGGGTAAAGTCGATGGCCGAAAACGGAACGGAAGACGCCGCGCTAACCCAGGGACAGCGCCGGGCGATGTCGAACTTCAAGAACCTGGGAAATATTCGGACTTTGTTGCCGAATACAATGATCCCAGGGACACAGATAGAATTAACGAAGATTCCTGACTCAGCACGCTGCGAGACATGCAACTTTTTTGACATCTCTCATGCTGCCGTAATCGCCCGTCTAGGCGAATTACGCATGGCCTTAAGCATTGCTGCCTGCCGGTGCGCTCAAAACGCTGAGCGAGGCGCTGAGCGTCTGAGGTTGATGGTCCAAGAGGCCAACTTACCTAATCGGGGCTGCACATTCCAGAATTTCGTCATTCGAGAAGGCGCGGGGATCAGGGAAGCTCGTAACGCGGCTCTGGACTTCGCTGCGAACTTCGGGCCGCCAATTCTTGTCTTTGTGGGCGGGACCGGCACTGGGAAGTCTCATCTTCTGGAGGCCATCGGACGGAAGTACCTGTCCTTCGCTAAAGGGGTCCGCTTCGACACTGCCGCCCACTTCGTGGACCGCTTCCGCTTCGCTAGCTCGCCCGCGAGCCCGGAAGAGCCCTACCCACTAATGCAATACTACGCCAGCTTCTACACTGTCCTGCTGGACGATCTTGGTGCGGAGGCACCACGTTCTCGCGGTAAGCTCACAGAGGGTCAGGTCGATTTCGCGACCGAGAAAATCACATCGCTCATCGAAGACAGAATCAACAATGGCGGGCGGCTCGCCATAGCTACTAATCTGACCAAGGATGAAGTCGAAGATCAATATGGCGTCCGCTTGGCGTCGAGAGTCTTCGACAAAAGCGACCGTGACCGGACGCTCGTATTGGGGATTGACGCCTCAGATTATCGAAAGGGAACCCAGCGGTCGCGGTGAAGCCCGTAGAAATACTAGAATGGCCCGCCTACGAGTTCCCGTGCGTGGTCTGCGGCCAGAAAACGACCGAGGTGTGTACATTTTGCGTGGACGTAGTTTGCAAGTGGAAGGCCGCCCGTTGGGGTGGAGCTTACCCGGTAAACTGCTACGACGAACACCGGGCTAATTGCACCCAACGAAAGGGGCAGACGTAAATTGAAAGTCCATGATGACCGAGCTAACCGATCCGAGCTTGGGCGTAAAGTGGTCGCTGCGCGGCTTTGCATTCGTTGTAAAGCTGAAATGCAGATGAATTACGATGAGCCCATCTGCCCTACCTGCGGTTGGGTAGATTACGAGTACGTGGCTCCTGGGGTAGAAAAGTCCCAAAGAGGCGTGTTCAGCAGCGCGACATTATTTCTGGTCCGGTACTCCGGGGAGGTTCCCAAATTTAAGGGGAAGGTGATAACCGTCCGCGTCATCTATCGAGGGCCGGTGGGGGAGCGCGGAGCGGGCCGTCCAGCCCCTCGACCTGCCGGAGGCCCATCAACAATAGGCTACCAGCCCAACTGCCCGTTCTGCATTGATACGGTGTGGATGGTCGCCGGAGCGCACAACAAAAAAGAGGCCAAGAAACTACGGTTTAGTTGTAGTGCTCTTCACAAGATCAATCTCGATTTAGGCGAGCTTGAAGGATCGGGGGTCATGACATGGATGTAGCGCCTAAGTCGGATCAGGAGATCGCAGAGGCTTTACGGGATTGGAACGTCGAAGAGCTAGCGGAACGGTTCGGCGACAAAAGGACACGGCTGATATGTCCGGCCTGCGATTCAGAGGCGTTCCGAAAGGGCCCGGAAGGCGGCAACTCTCGGAATTACGAGTGCGAGCGGGGCCACCAATGGAACGTCCATGTCTTTGGAATGGAACACATCACAGAGAGGGCGGACCTGTGAACGACGACGACTTGTCGCTTTGGGAAGTCCAAGCACGGCTCATTTATTCGGTGTTTGTTGCCGGGAAGTCGGCGAAATTCGCAGAGATGAAGCTGCTCGCTTTGGTAGGTGACAGAGTTGAGGAACTACCGTTTGACGTGATTCGTGACCACGTTTGCCTTGATGATCTTAACCAATGGCTCCGGTCAATAAGGGCGGGCTCATATGGCCGGTTAGTGAAATGCTTCCCGGACCTTATTAACCTTGACCCTTACACCTGCACTATTCAGCAGCTTGAAGACGTTCACGGCGTGGGGCCGAAGACGGCGCGCTTCTTCGTCATGTGGACGCGGCCCGGCGTGATGTGCGCGGCGCTCGACACCCATGTCTTGAAGTGGCTCCGTTACCTCGGATACGACGCTCCAAAATCGACACCGCAGGCGGGCGCTCGGTATGAGGAATTAGAGCGAGCCTTTATCGGTGAAGCAACACAACGTGGCAAGACTCCCCGCGAATTGGATTTTGAAGTCTGGGATATGTACGCAAACGGTGGGAATCCCGACCAACTAGCGCTCAAATTAACGGAGGAATAATGCCTACTCTAGCCGTCGTAATCATTGACATGACCGACCTTAAAGACAGGGGTGAAGGCCACAAGGCGGACCTTGCGGGATTCAGGGAAGCAGTGAACACATTGGCCCGCAACAGGTCTGTTGAACTGGCTGCCGCCGCCGAAAACGGCGACATCGACGCTATCCTCGATTCGGAGAAAGCGTGCACCTGTGACGACCCGACTAGGTGCGGTCAACTACACCTAGACTACATCGAATTTCGGACCGTCGGCACTGAGCACTTGCTTGAAGAATACCGCAGTTGGAGCGAAGACAAGTGGGCAGCAGGGTTTATGGACCCTTCACCGGACATCGTGAAAACCTTCCGAGAATTCCTACACAACCCGCCGACTTTCCCTGTCAACGATCCGCTTGAAGACTACGAAGTCAAATTTCTTGAAGAATTCGAGAGGCAGGAACATGCCGCCGACTAAATTGTGCATTGGGCGCGAGACATTTCAAGGGATATCATTTTTCAGGCCTTCGATATGGGCGACGTGCGGTAATCCGCCCGGACCGCGTAACCAGCGCTGGTGCAACGATTGTGACGATATACGCATGTCAAACATATCGAAGGTCTTGGAAGAGGCCAGTGAGGCGCAAAGAGAGGTCGAGGACAAAATAATGCGCCGCCAGCGGGAGGGAACTAATTTATGAAACGGTACTACATCAGGCTGGATATTGAGACTGAGGAAGAGTTCGACACCAACGACGTGTGGTCGTGGCCCTTCGCCGTAAAGGTCGAGATCAAAGACCCAACGACAGTCGTTGTAAACTGCGAAATCGCGAAGGTGGACGATGTTTAGCGGCGAGCGAGTACGGCAGGCGAGAGAAATATGCGGCCTCACACAGGAAGAGCTAGGCGTCCGCATTCTGGCCAGCCAGTGGACCGTATCCAAGATTGAGTCTAACAAACTCGTGCCAACGGGGCACACCTTGGACCGTTTGCTTTTTACTCTGAGCTTTCCACTCGGATTCTTCAAGCAGGGCCCACCGCCGGAATTCCCACTCGGTTCATTGGCGTGGCATAACGAGGCTGTCAGGGCAGAGCTTGACAAAGTCAGTGAGGATATCGGGGTGTGCCAACTACATCGCGACTGGTGTGATTGTTGAACTGTGAGCATCCGGCATGGCCGAAGGGTGAAAGTAAGCCTTGGTGCCGTTTCTGCCGGACGAAAATCACGGGCTGCGTCGAGTGCGCATTGGGATACCACTGGGCACGCCGTTGCGTGGCTCTACAGCCGTCAAATCCAGTGCCGATGGGTCATCGGGACCGCCGGGATATTAAGGCAAATGAAAGGCATCTGAGATCGCTATGATTCTTCGATTGACCAGAAA
>SDBT01003756.1_pt1 | contig 26130 bp, 12 predicted proteins | sample 2277101 | NCBI WGS metagenome assembly SDBT01 (sample SAMN10404973, study PRJNA504765) | marine sediment metagenome | isolation source: marine sediment core GS10_PC15, 103 cmbsf | place: Arctic Ocean: Southern Knipovich Ridge | collected 2010 | reverse complement strand
TAGCTCGATGTTAAACTTAACTCGTGCAATCTTTATTTTTCCGACTGGACAGAGAGGCGTGAATTTGTTTAGAAAATTTTTAATTTCACATTCAACACCAATTTCACAAACTGGGTCGTCGGGTAGAAAATATGGAATCATTCGAGAAATATTATCCTGGAAGTCCTTCACCTTTGGCTTCACTGATGCTGTCTTACCTCTCGAAAGCGCCTTCACTATCGGTAGAGATAACTCTGGTAATCTAACCGCTGTGATTCTTACTACCACACGAATCACAGCAACCGCTTATCAAGTTTTATCTCTGATCGGGAAAATGGCTGTTGATCTGGGGAAAAAGACAATTAATTTGGTGGATCTGAGGGTGATGGGGATGCCCGTTTCGACTCGGACTCCTGAGGGTCGAATTGTGGAGGAACGTATGTTGCCGGGATTTAAGAAAGTTCTCTTTGTTGATCCTCTTCTACATCTACCACCATCGGGATTTTCTCTTCTCCGTCTGTATAGACATCAAATGCTAAATTTCTTGCTTCAGGGGGATTTTGGCTTAACAGATCCACTTTCTCCGCCAGGTTCCGAAAATCCACCACTGAAGATAAATTTACCTATCACGATGAGAGGAATATCGTCCTTGAATACCATTAGATCTCTACTGACTATTTATGTCTATTATATCAAGAGATTATATGATCAGCAAGATAGGGTATACGTACACCTTGATGATTTATTATCAAGAGAATTCATGGGATTCCTAAAAGAGGCCAATCGTAAACGTAGAGCTAGATCGAGGTCTGAAATTGATGTTAATCATATGCGTTTCAGTAATCTGTTGTTGCTCACCGGTGAATCCCTAATTCGAACGACGAACAAGATGGACTATCGAGATTTAATTAACCTAAGTCTAGTCATTCCAACCGGATTCCTTTTAAACTCAGATCCGGGTTCCGCTAAAGAAAGACTATTAATCGTAACTGTGAAGAATGCATATCGAACAGCAAAACGGAATCATTCGGCTTATTATTTAACTGATGGAAGTCGGGTTAATCCGGATGGGACGATCGATCCCCCGAATTAGTATTATGCCGACAACAATTCCTATAATAAATATCCATGGTGAGTATTGGAGTTGAAGAGATTCTCGTACCATCACAAAGTGAGGGCGTGCTTCATAAATCCTAAGGATTTATGAAGCTACCAAAATCTTTAATCATCAACCTCAATTTGAGGATGATATACAAGTTTTTTAATGCTATTCAGGACAATTTGGTATCATATATCTTAATGGTCCCATTTACCATCATCACAACAAAAAACATTTCCCCCATTGATATCCACTTAATCTTTGATTTGATCCTGCGGGGTTTAGAAATTCTATAGGCATCATCCCATATATATAATTTTCCCATCTGGTCAATGGCTGAACCTTTGTTTTCTTTCGCATCAATGTAAGTAATGGGAGTGGAAAATGGTAGCAAGGTTGGTTGAGTTCCCCCATTATGTCCCCACATATAAACTTCCCCAGTTGTCGATAAAGCCATGATATAGAAATCTCCCATGGAGACCTGTTTAAATTTAAGTTTGTTGTCTCTTAAGGGGAATTTCACCAAAGTGGGCTCCTTTATATATTCAAAGATGGGGCCACCAAGTTGATCAGTACCGCTTGCTTCAAAAGCATCTCCCCAAAAATAAATTTGATTATCCGTTCCCACAGCGGTAAAACTAACATTTTCCATTGATAGATCAATGGCCCTGAGATTAACTCGAGTTGGCCGACTTGGTGCAACATAATTTATGCCATCACTTCTCAAAACTCCCCACACATAAACCGAAAAATCTTCAAGAATCACTCCAATTGAACCACGACCAGAGACGACTCTTAGAGCTCGTCCCGGAAGGTGAATCTCCTGAGGGATAGGTAACAATGTCCCTCCATGATTTCCTGCGAGGGTTTTCTTTGGGAACCTTAAATAATTATTGTAATTCCTGCCCCAATAATAGACTTTTCCTGCTTCTGTCACTATAGTGGTATTATCATCACTACAGGCGACACTTATTACCCTCGAGAAGAGTTTTTCGACAAACGATTTGATGTTCTTGTCTTCAGTTACAATCTGACCACCGCTGCCCTTACCGTGTATGGTAAATCTTCCAGTTTGGTCAATAAAACCTTGTTGTCCAAACCCAACTGAAATTTGGGAGTTAGCTTTTAAGATTTGGTGAGTTAAATGATACCTTTCTTGCCATGTCTCTTGTTCCACTAAAGGTAAAGGTTTGACAGAAATGTCAATCTTCCAAAAATCTTTCCGATATTTCATTTTCCAAATGATGTCGTCTTGACAAATATAGTTGAATGATTTACTGGTGTAAGACAAACTAAGAAAATCCACCAAATTGTCAATTTCTGCCAAGATTGTCACAATAACTTCATTAGGTAAAATGATGAAACGGCCGAGCGACATTGAAAAGTTTATAGTGGTTGATATCAATGAGTTCATTTCTTGGATGACTTTTTATTGAATTAAAAAAATCAATTTTTTATCAAAATATGGTCATTTTTATGATTATGACTGGTGATAATCACGTTAATCTTCACAAAATGACCGGCCCGTTAAATAATGATTTACCATTTTGATTACTATATTAAGGTTTCCCATTGAAACGACAGTCCTTTATCTGAACCTTTCAGATGAGTAAGAATATCATCTATATTAACATATCAAATCATTAATCGGTGGTTGTCTATTTATAATCCCTTATATCAAAAATATCATCTATATTGCCATACTAAATCAAAAATGGAAAATTGTCGGGAACAACTCAGTCATTTCGAATTTTTTGGATTTCTCTTATTCTTTATTTTATTTTTATTTCATAGGAAGATTCTCTGTATACCCATTATAAACCAATATAAAATAAATATATCAATTTATAATCTCTTATTCTGACTGTCACCTATTCGTGTGAAGTCGTTTATCTATGTTGTTGATATTTACCATCAGATTATCTCAAGGACATTGTTTTTTGACTGACAATTTGATGGTAAATATCAAAAAACTGATATCAAATATAATAAATTTTCCCGATTCAAAACAATCAAAAGAGAAATCATGCAGAAACCAGTAGTTATTAGTCCTCATCCGGCAATCATCAATCCTCAACCAACCGTTATTAATTCGCAACCGATAATTCCCCATCAGATTATCCAAGCACCCGTTGCCAAATTGATAACATTCACTCGTGAGATGATTAATGATCAAACGGTGGTTGAATTGGCTCAAGGGCTTGATATGGCTAATTATCAAAATTTGTTAAAATTCATCTCTGATCACTATTACAATCAAATCAGTCTAATAAGTGATACCAATTTTGATCTAATACTTGGCATCTATCAATCAAAATATGGACCATATAATATTGTAGGAGCAGAGCCAACGGGTGAAAAGGCAGATCTCCCATACTACCTTGGTAGTTTGCGCAAAATTAAGGAAAAACATGAATTGACTAATTGGTTGCAAAAATTCCCTGGTCCATACGTAACGGAAGACAAAATAGACGGTCTAACTTTACTTCTAGTCAATAACCTCAACCCTCAAGGAAAACCTGTCATCAATCTTTATACTCGTGGTGGAGGTTATCGTGGCACAGATGTTTCACATTTGGCACCCTACCTCAGCCTCCCAGTTATTAATGAAAACATTGCTGTTCGAGGAGAGATAGTGATGACTAAGAGCAGTTGGTCTCGTGTGAGAGAAGATCATAAGAATCCCAGGAATCTTGCATCTGGTATAGTGAATGCCAAGAAACATTTTGATCCCAGATTAGCTCAAGAACTAACCTTTTATTCTTATAAGATTCTCAGTCAAAATATGACACCAGTGGAAGAGATATCTAAACTTAAGAAGCTTGGATTTAATCTTCCTAGTCCCGTCTTGTCACAGACTCTTACGTATCAGATGCTTGCGATCCGTCTTAAACAAAGAATAATTGAAGCTCCTTACGAGATTGATGGTTTAGTGATCTATCAAAATTTGGCCATTGAATATCCTGCAGGGAAAGACCCATATCATGTCATTGCTTTTAAGATGTCCACAGAGAGTGCAATCACTACCGTTTTGGATGTTGTTTGGGATGCATCCAGGAATCGTCTCTTGAAACCCGTCATTCATTATCAGCCCATTTCTCTTTCTGGTGCAACACTTCAAAAGGCTAGTGGGTACAATGCTCGATATATCGTAACCAATAAGATCGGCCCGGGAGCAACAATAGAAGTCACTCGTAGTGGAGGCGTTATTCCCCGTATAATCAAGATTTTGTCGGCAGCACCTAATGGTCCAAAATATCCAGATTCCGCCACTCATGGAAAATATGGCTGGAATGAAAATCAAGTTGAATTTGTTCTTCTGGAGGATAATAATCAAGTCATAGCTAGCCAATTAGAAGCCTTTTTGACAAAAATTGGAGTCAAAGGGGTTGGTCCTGGACGAATAAAGTTAATTGTTGAACATGGTGTAAAAAGTATCGGAGATTTAATTAGAATTAGACCGGAACAGTTGATTGCTATTCCTGGTATTGGAAGCACCATTGCCAATCAATTATCTGTAGATTTACGTCGGAAAATTACTAATATCTCACCCGCCACACTAATGGCCGCTAGCGGTGTATTTCCTAATATTGGAGAACGTCGGTTCGAAGCTATTTTTGCTGTTTACCCGGATTTTCTAAATTGGACTCGTCAAGATTTAAATGCCATAGCCAATGTCATTGCTGGTATTAAAGGATTTAATACCTTGGCTGTAGAAATTGCCAAGAATTTACCAACTTTTGATGATTGGTTGAAACGACATCCAGAAATTACCATTAAAGTTCCGACCCAACCCTTAGTTTTGAGTGTCCAAGAACAACGGACGGCAGCCGCCACTCAATCATTGACAGGAATGACCATTGTTTTCAGCGGATTTAGAGATGCACAACTACAGAGGCAAATAAGAGAGAGAGGTGGGAAAGTTACCACCGCAGTCTCACGGAAAACTTCCTTATTGGTTCTAAAAGACGTGGCAGATTTGAAAAGCAAAGGTCAGAAAGCTCAACAATTAGGAATTCCCTTGATCTCGAAAGATGCTTTTATGGCCGCTTATTTAAGTTGATTCTAAAAAAAATTACTAGCTCCATTGGAGTCAGTAAGATAGTATGGATAGTGATCTGAGTTGAGTCTTCAGAATTTTAAAAGGTAATTGTTTTGTAAAAATAACCTAAAAGATTTTCAGAACAAAAACGATTTTACGGCTAAAGGTTGATTCCTTTAGTAAAAAAGTAGTCTTTATGGATGATCCCTCTAATAATTATAAATTACCGCCTATAATTATCGGAAGTCCAAGATCGTCAGGAACCGTTTCATTTGATCAAAATACAAAGGAAAAGACTAACCAAGCGGGACAAATACCAATTAATCTTCATCGGGGGAATTCAAAATACAAACGAAATGGGAAAGATTCTGTCGATTTTCCAGGGGTGATAGATAAAGAAGGGTCCATTTATCTGACACCCCTGGAAAATGATAAAAACTGGTCACCTACTGTTTTAGTCTTAGGTCCGGGTGGAATGAAGGGATTTTTGGAATTGGGTGCTTTGGCAAAATTGGAGGAACAACACGTTCTTGATAATGTCGGAATTTATTTCGGAGTTTCTGTTGGATCTGTAATTTGTCTGTTAAGAACAATTAATTATACTTATCGAGAAATTGCAGAATTGGGATCTGGCCTAAATTTATTTAGTGGTTGGGACGATATTAATTTCGCTAAAATTCTCCAACAGAATGGAGTTGTCCCTCACGATAAACTTAGGGAATTTTTATCTGAAATTGTCAGAACAAAATTAGGGATAATTCCAACTTTTCAACAATTATACACAATGACTGGCTATGTTCTTAGAGTGGTTAGTTACAATATAACCACAAAAACGACCTATTATTTTGATTATCGGACACATCCGGACGCTTCTGTTATTGAGGTAGTTCTGGCATCCAGTACCATACCATTATTGTTTTATAAATTTAAATACAGAGGTGATTATTATTGCGACGGGGCAATTGGTAACCCATATCCAATAGATAAAGTTGATGATGGGGCTACTGATATATTAGGTATTTATATTTCATCTATCCCAGATGAAAATAACCAAAACGGTCTGCGTTGGTATCTGGATCGTATCATACAAGCCACAATGACCGAGTATAGAAAACACATAATCAAAAATAGTTCAGCACGATGTAAACATCTAGTTTTATATAGTGATATTAAAGATGTCACCGGTATGACAGTTAATAACGAAATGAGGATCAGTATGTTCAAATCCGGGTATATTGCAGCATCTAATTTTTTGAATCTGGTGGATGACACTATAATTATAGAATCTAGAGCCAACAAGCCTATTCCGTACGTTCCATCATCGATTAACGGGTATTCTGAAAATTTAAACACCATCCCGAATCATATTGATGGGAAAAGTTTTAGTCAAGTTAGAGGATTATCTTCTGTCCCTGATCTTTTAGGTAATTCTTTTAAAGCGAAATCACGTAACAGTTCACAGTTAGGTATATGGAATTTATATGCACCTAATGCGGAAATAAATCAACCTCGCGTGATTCCCAATTTATCCACCAATTCTCAATATTATCCTAATCAAAATCCTTCTGCGGCTTCGGATAATCTAAATATGATCAACAGAGTAATATCAAAATTTTTTGGAAAGAATCTTTCAGAAATTCAACGTGCTTCTATTCGTCCACCAAAATCTACTAATAAGACGTCGCAGATATCATCTAAAGTACCTATTTCAAATAGTGAACTTTTCTTCAATTCTAACATTCGAACAAATGGTTATCGGGCAGATAATTCCAAGATAGCACCCGATAGGTTTCCAAGAACGGATGGCGAAGCATCCGTTCGAGGGAGATCGATCTCTGTCGATTTTCAAAGTAATATTATTAGAGAGATCGAAAATAGAATGATCAGAAAATTAGTTCCTTTGATCGTATCCGAAGTTGTCAAACACCCACTCCACCAAAACACGAATAATAGACGGTCTAGAATCAAAGAATTATCTGAATCTCCTATTCTAGAATCACCTGATCAGTTGACGGAATCGCCAAAAGAAATATCTAAACTAGCTTATCTTATTTCGTCTGTTAATATTATTCCCCCGACTGGGATCAATTGAGACTGACCTCGAAAAGTAGAAATCTCTGAGATTAACTCAAGGATTTTTTTTTAATTATGATCTTGTCCAATAATTCTTTTATCTGGAAAGACCTAGAAGATCGATCTAGATCGATCCACCTCGGACGGACGGCGAAGCGTCCCTCTTTGAAAGATTTTAAAGTCTTTCTATCTTATTAATTATTCCGATAATCTGTTCTGTTTCGGACAGATAAGAAACACGTTCATACAATTTATTTGTTTTCGCTCTCCCAATTGAGATTATTTGCTCGACAGACATATTACCCATTGAGATTATTTGCTCGGCGGGCACCCCAAATTCGATCATTTTCTCTGGGGGGAAATAGTTTGAGATATTTCTGACTATCTTTTCAACCCTGAGAGTATATTTTTGTCTAAATTGCCACCTCTGTTCCCCTTCAGTTGGGTCTTGTCCGATAATATCAGAAACTGCCCCAGTTACGATAAGCCTGGGAGGCATAACTATTTGTTGTAAAGATTGCCCACCCGAAGTTACAACTTCTGGAAATTGTAATGTGGTAGTTGTGGGTTGACTGGAAGAAACTTGTAATGTTATGCGTGGTCTAGCTACAGGAAATGACTGCGGAGCAAGTTGTCTAGCTACAGGAAATGACTGCGGAGCGAGTTGTCTAGCTACAGGAAATGACTGCGGAGTGAGTTGTTTAGCTACGGGAAATGACTGTGTTGTGGGTGGTCTAGCTGTGGGAAACGTCTGTGTTGTGGAGGGTCTGGCCGCGGGAAACGGTTGAGAATTTTGAGTTATAGAAGGTGGAGGTGTAATCTCCAATTCTTCCGGAAGAATTCCCTCTTCTTCCAGAGCCAATTGTGCGAAAAAATCCAATTCTTCCCCTTCTCCACTCATTTCATCACTTGATTCATCAGTAAGATCTAAATTTTCATCTTGATCACTCGAATCACTTAAATCGCTCAAATCAAATTCCTCTGAAGACATAGTTTATATAAATAATTAATCTGGAGTCTTTTTATTAGAATGTCTAATCAACCTAAAAGTCAGAATTTTTATCTGAAAGTTTTGGATTATTTAAAATCAAATATTTGTGATATTTTTTGTTTAGATGCAATCTTCTCAAACGAGTTTACAGACAGGTTCGCAGGTGAGTTCCCCGGCATTATGGATATCAGGTGGAGCTTTATTTACTTCACTAGGAACTGCAATTTACTTAAACAAACAATTATCATCTCTTAATGATGAAATTCAAAAACACAGCAAGAGATTAAGTTCATCAATCATTGAAATATCTCGGATAAAATCGATTGGCGGAAATGTTAATAAAATAGCAGAGGCTACAAGGATGCTAAATATTGAGGGCGGAAGACAAAATGAATTGATTAATGAAATGAAAGACCTGATTTCAGAATTTGACCAAATATTCGAAAATTTGATGCCTCAAGTTAATGACAACTCTCGACAAATGCATCTAATGTTTAATGCTATTAACGAACTCCAAGATGTAGCAAAACAAAATGGTTGGAAAATCAGAACTAACATCTCATCAAATCCTGCGATTATCCCTCCTTCCGATTTGTATTCGAGACAAAATAATGAAGTACATCCTTCAATAGAAGATGTCAATAATTACGGTGAATCTGGTAGGTTGGATGAAAATTTGCCCCATTCTCATCAGGAAAGTATATCATCGTCTAGTGTCGAAAATTCACCATATTCACAAACACCCAAGCTTACACAAAATGATAGATCAAAACGTTCCCAAGGATATTCTAATCAGAGATATGAATACACAAACTCAACCAGAAATAATTCTTCCTCTAGAGATCGATCTCCCGATAATAGATATTTTAAAGATGGAAGATCAATGGAGAATAGTTCCCGAGCAGACCCTAATAGACTTTCTAGGAAACACCAAAGCAGTGTCAGATTTTCATTAAAATCTGATCAACGGTCTCCAGAAAGGAATTACCACCAGCATCAAACTAGAGACCCACAACCAACCATTTCGCAATTCAGGAGTTATCCACCTTACATATCGAGAATAAACCCAAAAATTCATAATAGGCAATTCAGACCGCCATCCTGTCATCATGATGACCAACGCCAACCCGCATATCATAGAACATCATACAGATCGTCGGATTTAGATCACAGACATCAAAACAATATTAAAGATCATGAATCTTCGAGTCGAAACGATTCAGTTGAACATTCAACTCGGAGACTAAATTTAAATTTGGACGGTGATTTGAATGGCCCACCAGATGTAAAAACTACGTCGGACGGCACGATTAATAATGAAGATAATACCAAAAATGAAATTTTGGCACGCATCTCTTTGTAATTTCAAGAGGAATTTAATCGGATTAGTTTCTCACATTATCAATGTGAGAAAAGTGTTGGGAGAGAAAATTACCCATCAATGATTAACCGTACCTGATTATTAGAATTTACTGTGCTTGGTATATCCAGATAACGGGTTGGTTGGACCAAATTAGGTTCGACGTTGAGCGATAAACTAACAGGTTTCCGTTTGATTGATACCAGTTTATTCCTTGACCCTATAATCTCGGGTTTGTGTTTTCGAAATAGAGACAACCACCCTTTCAAAGATCGTGTAGTTTCTAAGTGAATTTTTGGTAAGCCCGTTAATTTCAACAAATGGCGGAAAAATATTTGTCCAGTCTGCCAACCTGACATAATCGGTATTTCTTCCCATTTTGGAGGAATTGGTGTTGTCCCCCATTTAAGATGACGACATATAGCCTCTATCTGAACCATAGTATCAGCTAAATCGTCTGATTTATTTTTGGTTGCTTCTAGAATTGACATAAACGACGTCCAATCTTTCCGGATATACGATAACTGGAGTGATTTTTCAATTGACCAATCTTTAACTTGGCTAGAGCTTAAACCCTTGGGTGCACCGAGAATTTTAGTTTTCCCGCTTGAATCAATTTCCACTATTAACGGATTAATAGTGGAATCGGATAAAACTGTCATAAAATATGTGATGATATGTTGAGAGACTCTAACCATGTTATGATTAACAGGGAGCTGTCTTTCAATTAAAATAAGATGGGCATCCATGACGTTGGAGTTTAATGATTTCAAATATTCAGTTATAGATCTATATAGAGAAGAAGAATTGGTTTCGGTATTAGTTTTGCATTGTTTGAAACAAGTATTGGCATAGTGTAATACTTCAACTTTCCAAACATCGGGACCGAATGGGCGCCTTTCAATTCGAAGACCGAAATTAGTTATACCAGGATCGACAGAAATTATCGTTATATAGTTAGCTGAATTCCAATCACGGGATATAGTATTTTCGTCATTTATCTCATGGATGGTAAATAAATTTTTATCGGGTAAGTCTCGTTTAGATGGACGTCTTGGATGATAACTTCCCATACCCAGCTTATCTTTGAAATTAGGAATTCAATGATAAATATTTAGTTCATTTTCTTTTTTTGAAATTGTTTTTAGATAATTGTTTTGTTTTGTCAATTTGGTTTAATCTGAACAGATTATTGTCGATGTTCGGAAGTTGCTATAGAGTACCAAAGACGTTCAAAATAATGTCCCGTTTCCGGATCTGGATGGTCGCTAACAAAGGACAAGCAATTCTGATAAAATTGTAATGGATGGGCCAAGATTCTCTCTCGGCTAATACCAAAACATGCACTATAAGTTATTAAAATTTGTGGTGGGTGATCGAAGCCGAAGAGGATTTTCCAAAACTCACCAAATGTGCATGGTGCCATTTTCATCTGAAAATTTTTCAGTTTTTCTAGGAAGATACCATTGTGTTTGATTCTGCCCCAATTATTATACAATTCTGGATGTTTAAATGAATATCCAATCTTTCTAGTCTGATCTAGATATTTAGTTGGATTTTGGTAGACATCCTTGATGTGATCATCGATTCTGCCCTGCAAAAAAATCACTATTTCTGGTAAGGAATGATAATGTTTAACAATATACGTTAGGTATGTATGAGTTTCCCTCCCGATATTAGGTAATGATTCCCACTGCCAAACATCAAATTTCGGGGAAGATTCTCCACCCTTATGATAAACATATGATTTATCGGCGATTTCTTTATCTTTCAGCCAAGATAAATCTTCATTATATTGAGCTATTACATAGGTTATTTCTGGTGTTTGTCTAAATGGAACAAACCTGACAATTTTAGATGATCTAACATTTCGATCTCTAATTTTGAGTGGTTGATTTCTCCCTGAATCCATTCCGCCATTTACTAATTTTGGATGGAAATATGTTATCTCAGGAATACCCAAGAAGATACGATCTATAACTTCAACACCTTGCATAAAAGAGTGGTCCTGATTGGAAACTTCATATTTCCATCCCCCAAATCTTCCCCGAGAAAAAATATTATTAGATTCCAACCAAGGTTGAATGATTGACAAATATTTATCTCTTTTTAGAAATGGAACAGGGTACCCTTGATCAAGACGTTTATGAAAGATTGAGATAACTTGATTTTTATTTTTGATCAAACCATATTTTAACAGGGAGGGTATAGTTTGGCGAAGTATTTCCGTTTTTCTTTGATTTCCTGACTTAATTTGTTTTTTCATGTTTTGGTCCCCCCAAGTAGAAATTACCTCAGAAGCCTCGCACAAAAGTGACCAATTTTTCTTAGGATCAGGAACATGATCATCGGAATATCGGGAAAAGACTGAGATTCGATAGAAAGGGGTATCATCTTCGGGTAAATACAACCAAGTTTTATTTTTCAAAGTTTCCGGCATCTCACCTTTTAATCCTATACCAACCACATGAACAGCATTGTAAACAAATTTCTGACCTATTTTCTTCATTTCAGTTAAATCTTGATTTGACCCTTGGATTGATTTAAGTAATAAATTGAGCGGCATGGTCGAGATAAGAATATCATAATCTGTCCAAAATTTTTCCCCACTGGGAATATGAACTAAATGTAATCTTTTCATAGAAATATCTACTTGAATGACTTTATATTCATATTTAATCCAAGACGGTGGTAATTTTTGTGCTACTCCTCTCCAGATAGAACCCGTCCCCCCTCTTCCAGGAAATCTAAAAGTTTTATTTGGTCCCCATCCTGAATCTTTTTTATCTTCTGATTTCTTAGTCTGATCTTCACTAGTCAATTTTCCGTTCTTGAGGAGTTTGGCTAGTTTGGAGGAATTTGTGATACTTCCAAGAAGAGACTCTTCATCGTTTGTTCGAAGTGAATCAACAGCGATTGTTTTGGTTTTTTGACATAAGGAAAGAGCTTCTTGATAGGATGGAACAGGCACTCTTTCTCCCACCCATACGCTATTCATCATTTTAGGATCGACTGTCCAAACTTTTTTATTGTATGGATTCATAAAAAGGGAATTTAGACCCGAACCAAATTTAGATTTAATCCAATCGTCGAATGTTATCCCTACCTGTTTGGAAAATTGACCGTGGTTGATTCCCCTTGAAGGGACGCTTTGCCGTCCCTTTTTGGAAGGTTTTTCTAAATTGCGGAGACCTTCTAAACAACTATTTTGGTCTTTCTTCGAAAGATGTTGTAAATTATGTTGGATTGGATATGGAACATAGCGGGGAAAACCGACCGTGGTCGACCCCCCTTGAAGGGACGACGAAGCGTCCCTGTTTGGAGATTCATCTTTGTCCATTAGCAGTGCATAAGCTTGTCTTTGGTGATGGTTCCATTCCAAAATAGTTTCATCCAAAAGCCGTGTGAATTTAGCATAATGTGAAAATACAACGTGTCCACCTAAGTCCCAAAGAAATCCGAGATCATCTCTGGTGGTTGAAGCCAATCCTCCAGGTTTATCATTTTGTTCAAAAATAGTCACTTGATGATATTCTCTTAGAACACCTAATTCCATTAATCTATGTCCAGCTCCTAAAGCTGTCGGTCCTGCACCGATAATAACAATTTTTGTTCCGGACATCCTTTTCTTTAAATATACTAATCTATAGCTTTAAGTTATCTTTTCGGAGTTAATTTAATCTCCGACAAGAAGTCGAGGATAAAATATTAAATGTTCATTGAATAACGCTCATTAATTCTGGAAAGAAGTCCCACCACCAAGATAATGATTTATTGGATAATATAGCTTGATTAATTTGAGCTACGGCAGTTGGATTATTTAATAGCGATTGAATGTATGTATTGTCAGTTTTAATGTAAGAAATAATTTGAGCCCATAGTCGGTTATGATCTGTTTTAAGGTCGGAATATTTTCGTGTCACTTCTTTGATCGTTACTGTGTCACTATAATTTTGTGCGGCAAAGATTAAAGTTTTATACAGCATAGTCAATTCTTGGAAATTCTCGAAAATTGCTGCAACATTAGAAATATAGTTACGATATAATTTCAAAAAAGAAGAAGAAAGAATGATGGATAAAGGCTGACCATTGGCCACATATATTACTAGATTGTTATGTTTAGTGATTAATTGAAAGCGACTTATGTTATATTCTGGTTTAGAATTATCTGAGGCCAATTTATAATTAAATCCCGCTTTGATTCGTTTAACTTCCTCCCACTTACCTTCACGGCTGAATCTGTGAATCAGGTCATAAAAGTCAAACATTGTGGTGGCTATTGGTGATCCAGTCAATCCAATTTTATTAAAAACAGTATCAGAATTAATACACACATCCGTACCTCGACATCCAACCACACGACCAGCAGGTTTAGATGAAACAAGAATACTAGAAGTGTCAAAAATCTCTCTAATAAATTTAGTCAAATCATATATTTTCAGGTTGGCTGTCTTCTGATTGTATGGTAAATAATAATATGTTTGAGCCTGTTTATTAATAATATCCATCGCACTTTCTTGGTTATTGAAAAATTGTAAAATCTGAGCAGCTTTATTGAAACAATCCATCTTCCTGGATTGAAGCATCGTTCTCATTGACATTAATAGAAATTTATAGGCATCATGAAGAGGAAAACTTCTGGTAGGGAGAACTGCCCATGGCAGACGATCATAAACTCCAAAATGATGACCTTGATATTCAATATGAGCCAAACCGTAATCAATAATTGTTGCTACAGCATCAGTGATTAAATATTCCGTTCCTTTTTCTGTCCTATATGGTATAGAGAAAGTTCCGGTCGAACCAACAATTTTCCTCCTTAAAACGTTATCATCATGGAGATCATAATGAGTGTAATCTGTCATTTCTACTGCAACTTGGGTAGCATAGAGAATTTGAAGATAATAAGATAACCAATCTTTGAAATTACAACTCTTGATGACCCATTCTTTCATTGTCTCTGCTGGTGCCACATTTTCATACACTACATAATCGATCGGGTATTTTTCGTTATTGCACCAAGCTGACACTTTATTAGTTTTATCGCTAATAATAGGCATAGAGCATCTGAATCCGCCAAGCACGTAAGCAAAATTAGGAACTATAGCCCTAGTTTGATTGAGACCATAGACCCCAACAAAATATTCATGAAGAAGCATTGGATTATTAGGATCTCGTGGTGATTTAACAATAAACGTGTCTTTCGAACGATCCAAATCACCTCGAAGAGCGAAACCTTCTACTGATTCTGCACCGATTCTGTTCAAATTTTTGATCCACCTTTTGATTCTAAAATTTGAAGCAACACCCCCATCCTCAATTGGTGGTGTATAAGAAATAGATTCGGTAACACACATGGCAGCATTCATTACTGATGGATCATAGAATTTATCCTGTATTAAAGCCTTGAATTCTTGCGGTTCGATCTTGCTTAATTTGTCCCTCAAGTTTTTCTGTATTCCAATTGGACAAACTTGAGCTCGATCGAAATATGCTTTCTCAATGGTTCTTTGTTGTTGATGGAATGCTGCTACCTTGGCTCTAGCATCGGCTGTGACAGCAATAGTTTGGGCTTTTTGATTAGCTTGGTATATCTCGTTAGTGGTGGCGATCATTCCCCGAAGTTTAACTGGCATAGAGCCAGTTACAGTTGGAGCTGCTATGATTTGTTGACCGCGGGTATTAACAGGATTCTCAAAGACAGGTCTTCTTTGAAAATTAGCACCATTGGGAATCACATTAGCACTAGCCTGTCTTGTCGTTTGTCCTGGTGCGGATCGATAAATGAACCGTTGATTTTGAGGTTGAAGGGTAACTTGTTGGGGAACAACTTGGATGAAGTTTGGGTTGGCCAACATTTGGATTTTCCTGTTTGTTTAGAAATGTGAAAGATTCTATTTTAGGAACAAATAGAAAATAGTCGAGAAATAGAGGAAATGAAAAAATTGTTTTCAATAAGATTAGATTTTCAGGGTTTCACTAAATCGGCTCGATTTGATATATCTTAAGTCACGTTAGTTAGAAAATTATATTTCCGGTTAATTTGAAAATGGGTGATGAATCTATTAGTCTAGAGCCAAAATTAGAAAACAAACCCAGAAAACTAACCCATGATGAGATAGAATATATTGTTAGTGTTATACCCCTGGTTAATAAACTTTTTCCTGAGGTTGCCAAGAAAATACAAGATAGACCGTGGTATTTTTTCCCAAAAATTGAAGAAAAGATACGGGAAGGATTTCAAGACAGATTAAGATATTTGCTCGGGGAAACCACACTTTCTCATGGTGGTTTAGTTCCTGGTACAAAATATGGACATGGCATCCAACAGATGAGAAATGAGATTATTAGACAATATCGTGATAGTCAAATCATGCCTGGGGAATCAGTAGGTATTTTGGCGGCTGGTGCTTTTGGAGAAATTATGACACAATCAACATTAAATACATTTCATAGTATTGGGAAAAATTCTAACACCACCACTGGTATTAGAGGGTTCAAGGAACTAATTAACGTTTCTAAATTTAGATCGAATCCGTCGTCAACTGTACATTTCACTAATAAGTCCTTAGATTTAAGAGGCGTTCTAAAACTAAGAGATGACATTATTTATACGACTGTGATGTCATTAAAGATAGATTATTCATTAGAAGATCATCAGTCATTGTTTGACGGTGGGTTGCCATATTGGTACAGTTTGTACCTCCATTTATATAATGAAAACCATCCAACTAGAAAAGTATCGAATGTCGTCAATAATTCGGATTGGTTTTTAAGGCTTACACTTGATACTGCAGCTATGTATTCGAAGGGTATTAGCATGAGTGAACTCTGTCAAGAAATAGAACGTACAAAAATGAACACAAACCATTCCCCGCCCAGTGTATTTTGTGTTCCTAGTCCGTTCAATTTGGGAATTATAGATATATACCCAATCAATGAGAATATACCGGCACCGGAATCTCAAATGAGTATCAGAGAACGAAACCTATCATTTGTTTCAATTTCAGTCAAAAATAATCTTGATAAAATCTCATTAAGAGGGATTAAGGGAATTGCAGGATTAGAACCTGCATATTTCTCAATAATGTTAATTATTGAAGGTGAGAAATATGTTGGTGATGTATTGATTTCCGAGGAAAATGGTAAAATAATAGTTAGAAAGAAATGGAAACTTACCCTCAGTCAACAGATATTTAAACTATTAGGACTCGATATTTCACATATTGAACGGTTAATTAAGATTGTTGGGGGAGAGATTGTCGAGAGGGGTGAAATTGAAGGAGCTACCATACCAATTTGGATATTAATGCCTAATTCTGAAGAAAACAAACCACAAGACAAACCATTGGGCAAAATAACAGAAATTGGCAGAAAATTAAAAGCTAGTCATAATAGAATCATTTTTGCCGATTTGGTTAAATCTATCACCAATCAATCGCTTGGAACTAACGATAAATGGATAATAACTGTCAATCTTGATACCCTCAAACTAACCAAAACTAATATGAGTAAAGTCTTCGCTCTTTGGCACAAACTGAAAATTCAATCTGACATAATTGATCTAAAGAGTGATACTATTCAGTTCAGTGTCACATTTACTCCATCGACTTCCCCCAGATCGTTAATCGGTAAATCTATTAATGATGACAGGATGGATGCTGAAATGTTACGTGAACAGGGGAATCCTAGACAACCAAGTGAACTTAAGAAAGCTTCTAGATATTACTATGCATTTACTATTGATAGTAATATTACAACTCTCACTCAAAATAATTTGTCCGACCTTTTACAGAAAGACTTCATTGACCCGAGATACACTTATTCAAACAATGTTAGATTTAATCTCAAAGAGTTTGGCATCGAGGCTTCCAGAAATTTTTTGATCAAAGAATTTTTGGACGTTATTAGTGCCGATGGTTCATCAGTTAATATTCAACATATATTGCTATTAGTTGATTATATGACACGGACTGGATCTATTACTAGAATTAGTATGACTATGGTTAGTAAATCTATGGGAACTTTGGGAAAAATTACTGTGGCGAATGCTATGAAAGAACTTCTAACATCTGCTGCCTTCGGTGTGAGGGATAAAATAAGCGGCGTTTCTGCCTCCATTATGGTTGGAAAGTTAGCTAATATTGGCACAGCTTATGGAGAATATAAAGAATATGAGAGAGCCTTAGCCAAAATTCGACACAAACTTAAATATGGTAATTTCACAATTTCCCCCAGTCAATTCAATCGGGACGTTGAAAATATGATGAGTTATGATATAGGATTAGAAACAACCTCTGCAGAACAACCGGTGAATGTTCCCTCTATTCGAGCCACTCAATATCATCTCGAGGAAACTACGGTCGTCAGAGTAAATGAAGAAAATCCGGCGGAATTTTTAACCAAGACTCCGATTTCACAAAATTTACCATTACCCAATATTCTTACTTCTCACTTGCAAAATGTAATTACTAGTATGACTGAAGAACCATGTGTTCTTCCAAGAGCGGATGTTGTTAAAATAGAACCATCTATTCCGTCGGCGGTTAGAACGACTAGTTTGTCTCTAATAGTAGGTTCAATTGAACCTTCTATTAGTTTTGCTCTGCCCATCCCAAGCCGGGATGTTAGTCCTGATATGCCAAGAACGCTATCTGAGACTATTGAAGCGGCTAGTGAAATCGTTTTTGCTTAATTTTGCGAAAATTTAGAATCGCGATACTATTAGAGAAGGACAATTAAAAAAATCTTTGAGGATTGCCTCAGAGATGATAAAAATGATTATTATATTTGAATCTTTTGATTTTTAATCAAAGAATTTAGTTGAGACTATCATATTTTCTTAACTATTAAAATGTTGCCAAACGGGCTTAAACTTGATGCCTGGTTAGCTGTAATTAAAAATCACCATATCAATCGTCACAAAATAGAAGGCGGTGATAAAATCAGTTACGAATTAGAAATAAGATTTAAATCTTTTAGAACCAGTGCTTTTTCATATGGAGTACCATATCGAGATTTTGATCGATTACATGCCTATATGAAAAATGGTGACGAGTATAAATTATTACCAATAATATATCAAACCGATCAAAGCCAAAATCTTGGACATAATTCTAAGATCAGGAAAACTATTATAACTGATAAACCGGATTTATGGATCAGGAAGACCCGATTACCCGAGGGAGATTACAAAGATCCAGAATATCACCTTCGTTATACTCTCAATCAAGAAATGATTATTTCCCCCCTTCCAGGTTTTAAAGTCGAGACGGAAAGAATCAAGAAACGATGGTCATATCTCATGATGAATGGCTACCTCCGGGTTGATCTAACTGAGGTAGTTATGATAATCCAAGTTGAAAGTATTGTCAATAATCAAAGAGTTATTAATAGGGTGCAACAACCACCCAGTTATGAAGTTGAATTAGAAGTTGTTAATCCGACCGTATCTTTAAATGACTTATCTCGGGCGATTGAAATTATCTTCAAAGTTTTGCATGATACAGAAAATATATATACCGCCCAAGAATATATAAACATAGTAAATTATATTAATCGAACTCTGTGGCAAAAATCTAACGATCCTTATACCATCAGTCCATGGGGATTATTTCAAGCTAGAAATCTTCATTACAATGATATGGTATCTGGAGGTTTAATTGCCCATGGAACTTATAAAGAAAACAGCGATGAAACTATAACTTACAGTGTAACAGTAAAAGCCGACGGAATCAGGAAGCTGTTAGTGATTAGTCCCTCTGGGACATGGTTAGTGATGAGCAAAGATAAGGCAAATTTGGTTTCCCGTAAACAGCCTAGAGAATTTAGAGGCAGAGTTGGATATATTTTGGAAGGAGAATTAATCCCCATAGATAGACGAAAATCTGGCGGCCCCACCGAGAAATACTGGTTTTTGACCTATGACTGTTTGGCTATTCGAAGCAGAGATGTTTTAGCAACTGACACTGCGATAGGAAATATGAGCATTCAAGAAAAACCACATTCTGAAAGAATGGCAGAGGCACAGATATTAGTTAATCTCTTGAGAGATGATGGATTATTATTAATTCAAACCAAAGTCTTCAAAGGATTCAATACCGGATATGAAATGTTTGCAGCGATCAGAGAATTAAATCTGTTAATACCGAGCAATTACTATAATGATGATGGATTTATATTTACTCCTGAAGAGATGCCTTATAATTTCAAAATTAACAAAGGGACTAGACGAAAACCATTCATGGTAAATGTTTGGAGTTTGCCCTTACACGAGAGAGTTTTAACTAGACATCCTGATATTTGTAAATGGAAACCATTTAAGGAATTAACCATAGATTTTCAAATCAGACCGAAGATGGTATTTGGGGGTCAGACTGAAATTGAATTATTAAGTGGCTTACCTAAAGGGAAAGTTTCACCATTTATCGGAACCAAAAATTTTATCTTTCCAGTCGGACAAGTGGAATTACCGAAAGTGGGAACATTAACTCATGGATTGCCCCCTGGAACCGTCGTCGAATATCGATGGGATAATCTACGAAACTTAATGGTTCCAGTCAGAATCCGTTACGATAAACATCGCCCAAATTTAAAGGTATTTGCCGATGACACTTGGAATTTGATTCAAAATCCTATCGGTCTAAGTACCATCCTAGGAGACGACTTTAAATTAATGCAAAAATATCACAATCGGATCAAACGAAATCTGTTCAACACTGCCTTTACTAAATTAAGAAAACGTCACGAACAACCTATCTTGTTGACAGCTTTAGATATTGGCTCTGGCCGGGGAGGAGACACTGCAAAATTAAAAAGGTTTGATCGAATAATTTTTCTAGAGCCGCAATTAGATTATTTGGTAGAATTATCTACCAGAATCAGAAGTGTTTATATGCAGAATGAAGTGGAAATCTTGTCATCAGGTGATAATATTCTAGACAAAGTTCAAATAGCTATGACTAGAAGGGATAAAGCCATCATTTTAAATACTGGCGGTGAAAATTCACCTTTCATACGACAGGTAGTCATTGCTTGGTTAGAAGGTAAAGCTTCATTGATATCGATCATGTTATCAATGTCATTCTTCTGGTTATCTCCGAAAATGGTTAAGGCTTTCGAAACTACTATTCTCGAAAATTTATCTCCGACAGGAGAAGGAATTTTCTTCACTATTGATGGTGAATTAGTCAGACACGCATTTAACCCTGTTCTTCAAACTAATGGAATCAGAATAGGTGGGCAAAGTACTCCATCCGATAAAGTGATTTTAGGGGGAGCCATCTTGGAATATTTCGCCACAGAATCTAAATTGATAATAACTATACCTGACACTATTGTTATTAATCAAACTGAGTACCCGCCATATCTAGCAGATTTAGAACCAGGATTGAGAGCAGGGGGCTGGGTGATTAATCATTTAGAACAAGCCGATCAAGAATTACTTCTTAACACTGGAGAATATACGTTGAGTAAATTATATATGGCCGGTCGAATCCAACCCGAAGGTTTTGTTGATGAAGACCCATTGGTTTCCAGAGGTATGCACACGAACCTGCGAAAAACTCAGGAACATCGGCGAACTAGGCATAAATCTCGACGGAAATTAGCCCATGGACCTCAAAGCCTGATTCCACAGATATGTGTTCCTGGACGGGGTTCATCTGTGAGAATTTCCAAAAAGATTACGGTCGCCCCAAAATCGTCAATTGATTTTAATTTGATTAAATTACCAATTCCAATTAAGACAATGGTGTCCCCGAAGTCATACCCCCTTCCGATGATTCCCGTATGGTATGATCCCACAAAAGATATCGCTGTTGGTGATGACACTGTAAAAAGAATAAATGTTACTTGGTATACGGCACATCCGGTGGTTAGAATTGGTACGATCGGGGACGGTTCTTGCTTTTTTCACGCTCTATTAAAGGCTTTCTATGCTCCATATGCTAATAAAAATAAATATTCAATTAGAGTTGATTTGGCTAGAAAACTCAGAAGAGATCTTGCATCTATTCTCGAGATGAAAGATCCAGATTCTGTCGCAAATGAAACTTATTACCAAACTGCAGCTAAAGGATCATGGGTTGAATACTCTAAACAACAACTTATAGGGGCAAATTTTGGAGTTGATTTTCGGTTACCCGCAATTCAAACTTCACTGAACTCATCTGGAGATGTTGGAGATGAAGTGTATCAATTTGTTGGAGATTTGTTAGGTATTAATATTTACGTCATGAATGCTACCCAAATCGACTTACATCCTATGTTAAATACTAGTATTGGAGGAAGATACCAGCCCTCGGTAGTAATTGCCGGAAATGGTTATCATTATGAGACTGTCGGAATAGATTCTGGATTAGGAGTCGGGATACAGACGGTATTCTATCCGAACGATCCGTTTCTAATTGCCCTTCGGAGTAAAATAGATGATCAAGGAGGAGATAATCGAGCTAATATTCTCCCCGCTATTCATAATTAATTAAAAAAAATCATCCCTGATAATCAGGAATGACTACTATTTCTTCGAATACCAATACGTATGACTTTGGTCACCCAGATTCTCAATTGAGGCACTAATCATAACTTGCAATTTTAATCAGAAGTTGTATATTAAGTCTTCTCTTTTTTGGTCACAGGTTGAGTTCTACGTTTTCGGCGGATGACCCTAACTGGAACTACACCACCAATTTGTGGGTGGGTAGAGGGGTGAGTAGGGGGGCGAGTAGAAGGGCGAGTTTTGGGTCTTCTTATACGTTCAGTACTATAATGATAATTGTTGTTATATTTTGGAACAGGAGGAGATGATCGGCAGAATTTCAAAGAATCGGCTTGTTTGGCATATTCTTGAGCTTCATTAGGTCTCCCACTCCGGAGAGATTTGAGGGCGGCCTGTTCTAATCCATCTCTTTTAGAATCTAATTTTCTTCTTGTCACGTACCAGGTGGGATCCTGATTAGTCATGGTTTTATTTAGAAAACTATTTCTTTATAATATCCCTTCTTCTACTTTTCAGATAAATTTTAAGTTTTCGTTAATTTTATCTTAGAGAGTTCTCCACGGCATCCCTTTCAGGTTAAAAAAAGATAGGTAATAGCTATCATCAGGCGAACCTGAAATGGTCCTTTTTAGAAAATTTGTATCTTTCTTTGAAGATTCTATCTAATTTTAAGATTTTATCTAATTTTAAGATTTTATCTAATTTTAAGATTTTATCTAATTTTAAGATTTTGATTCCAAGGGCGTAACCTAATCTGCTAATTTGTGATTCAAATAACCTTCGTAATATACGATGAATTTTTTACCTGAAATGTGGATATTAGGTGTTTTTAAGAAAAGATTATCTAATTTTTTTCTTAACACGTCTTTCATCTTTGAAAGATGTGTTATTTACATTATATACATTGTTATATTGTGTGTTGTGTGTTGTATTAGATTACATTATTATATTGCGTGTTGTATTAGATTACATTACATTATTATATTGTGTGTTGTATTAGATTACATTATTATATGATCATAATTATGATCGGTATTTATTATATTTAGAGGCATAACTCGAAGAGACCTATATTATTGATTGTTCCAGTTGCTTCTGCTGGTGTGAATCGAGTATCAATTCCAAGTTGCCATCCCGAGTTACTTATAGTTGGTGTAACGGTCATAGTGATACAGTACAAACCAGTACTTCCAGCCAAGAATTCTTGAGTAAAAGTTCCTATTACGTTACTGTTAATACCGAATATTATAGGAGTGGACGATGTGCACGGTTCTTCGATCATACTCAGAACTACGAACTTACCTAATCCTACACCACCAGCGACATCTATGAATAATTTTATATCAAATGTTGAAGCTGCGCCGGCGTAGAATGTTTTGACTTTGCTTGATGCAGGATTAAATCCTACAGCTAAACCACCACTTCCTTGATTAGTGGTGAAATTTCTACAGAGCAGACCTCCTCCGAAGGTTGGTCCAGTATCTCCTCTTATTCCTGTTGATCCAGTTGGTCCACTAGGTCCAGTAGGTCCAGTACATTTAGGCCCAGTTGGTCCAGTTGCTCCAGTATTAGCGGCAGTTCCGGAGGGTCCAGTAAATCCGGTTGGACCAGTGAATCCAGTTGGACCAATATCACCAACAAATCCAGTTGGTCCACTATTACCTGTCTGACCAGTAAATCCAGTAGGTCCAGTATCTCCAGCGAATCCGGTTGGTCCAGTTTGACCAGTGAATCCAGTAGGTCCAGTGAATCCAGTACTTCCTGTTTGTCCAGTAGGTCCAGTGCTTCCTGTTTGTCCAGTTGATCCAGTAGGCCCAGTATCTCCAGTACTTCCTGTTTGACCAGTACTTCCAGTATTTCCAGTTGGACCTGTATCTCCAGTGAATCCAGTTGGTCCTGTACTTCCAGTACTTCCTGTTTCACCAGTTGGTCCCGTACTTCCAGTACTTCCTGTTTCTCCAGTTGGTCCTGTGCTTCCAGTTTCACCAGTTGGTCCTGTGCTTCCCGTTTCACCTGTAGGTCCAGTACTTCCCGTTTCACCTGTAGGTCCAGTACTTCCTGTACTTCCTGTCTCACCAGTAGGTCCAGTACTTCCTGTTTGACCAGTTGATCCAGTAGGTCCAGTACTTCCTGTTTCACCAGTTGATCCAGTAGGTCCAGTACTTCCTGTTTGACCTGTTGATCCAGTAGGTCCTGTACTTCCTGTCTCACCAGTTGGTCCTGTGCTTCCTGTACTTCCTGTCTCACCAGTTGGTCCTGTACTTCCCGTTTCTCCAGTTGGTCCAGTAGGTCCTGTTTGACCAGTTGATCCAGTAGGTCCAGTACTTCCTGTTTCACCAGTTGATCCAGTAGGTCCAGTACTTCCTGTTTCACCAGTTGGTCCAGTACTTCCTGTTTGACCAGTTGATCCAGTAGGTCCAGTACTTCCTGTTTCACCAGTTGATCCAGTAGGTCCAGTACTTCCTGTTTCACCAGTTGGTCCTGTACTTCCTGTTTGACCAGTTGATCCAGTTGGTCCTGTACTTCCAGTACTTCCTGTCTCGCCTGTTGGTCCAGTACTTCCAGTACTTCCTGTTTCTCCAGTTGGTCCAGTACTTCCAGTTTCACCCGTTGGTCCTGTACTTCCTGTTTGACCAGTTGGTCCTGTACTTCCCGTTTCTCCAGTTGGTCCAGTACTTCCAGTGCTTCCTGTTTGACCAGTTGGTCCTGTACTTCCCGTTTCTCCGGTTGGTCCAGTACTTCCAGTACTTCCTGTTTGACCAGTTGATCCGGTAGGTCCCGTACTTCCTGTCTCACCCGTTGGTCCTGTACTTCCAGTTTCCCCAGTTGGTCCAGTACTTCCAGTTTGACCAGTTGGTCCAGTACTTCCCGTTGATCCTGTTTGACCAGTTGGCCCAGTATCTCCAGTAAATCCAGTACTTCCCGTTGATCCTGTTTGACCAGTTGGCCCAGTATCTCCAGTTTCCCCAGTTGGTCCAGTACTTCCAGTTTGACCAGTTGGTCCAGTACTTCCCGTTGATCCTGTTTGACCAGTTGGTCCAGTACTTCCAGTCTGTCCAGTAGGTCCTGTGCTTCCTGTTTCACCTGTTGGCCCTGTGCTTCCAGTACTTCCTGTTTCACCAGTTGGTCCAGTACTTCCAGTACTTCCTGTTTCTCCAGTTGGTCCTGTACTTCCCGTTTGACCAGTAGGTCCAGTACTTCCTGTTTCACCGGTTGGTCCTGTACTTCCTGTTTCACCAGTTGGCCCTGTGCTTCCAGTGCTTCCTGTTTGACCAGTTGGCCCTGTGCTTCCAGTACTTCCTGTTTCTCCAGTTGGTCCAGTACTTCCTGTTTCTCCAGTTGGTCCTGTATTTCCAGTACTTCCCGTTGATCCTGTTTGACCAGTTGGCCCAGTATCTCCAGTAAATCCAGTTGGTCCGGTACTTCCAGTTTCACCAGTTGGTCCGGTACTTCCTGTTTCACCAGTTGGTCCGGTACTTCCTGTTTCACCAGTTGGCCCTGTGCTTCCAGTACTTCCTGTTTCACCAGTTGGTCCTGTACTTCCAGTACTTCCTGTCTCGCCTGTTGGTCCAGTACTTCCAGTTTCACCAGTTGGTCCTGTGCTTCCCGTTTCACCAGTTGGTCCTGTACTTCCTGTTTCACCCGTTGGTCCGGTACTTCCTGTTTCACCAGTTGGCCCTGTGCTTCCAGTGCTTCCTGTTTCACCAGTTGGCCCTGTGCTTCCAGTACTTCCTGTTTCACCAGTTGGCCCTGTGCTTCCAGTACTTCCTGTTTCTCCAGTTGGTCCTGTACTTCCTGTTTCTCCAGTTGGTCCTGTGCTTCCTGTGCTTCCTGTTTCACCAGTTGGTCCAGTACTTCCTGTTTCTCCAGTTGGCCCAGTACTTCCCGTTTCTCCGGTTGGTCCAGTACTTCCAGTACTTCCTGTTTCTCCAGTTGGTCCTGTACTTCCTGTTTCTCCAGTTGGTCCAGTGCTTCCTGTTTCACCGGTTGGTCCTGTACTTCCTGTGCTTCCTGTTTCACCGGTTGGTCCAGTACTGCCTGTTTCACCAGTTGGTCCTGTACTTCCAGTTTCACCAGTTTCACCAGT
>SDBT01003755.1_pt1 | contig 26136 bp, 24 predicted proteins | sample 2277101 | NCBI WGS metagenome assembly SDBT01 (sample SAMN10404973, study PRJNA504765) | marine sediment metagenome | isolation source: marine sediment core GS10_PC15, 103 cmbsf | place: Arctic Ocean: Southern Knipovich Ridge | collected 2010 | reverse complement strand
AGTCTTTCCCAGTGCTGCGAAGAGTTGAACTCCAAGCTCGATAATCTGAACCTATCAGTCAATAACGATGAGGTTCTGACCAGACTGGATGAGATAGATACCAGTCTTTCCCAGTGCTGCGAAAGTCTGAACTCAAAAGTAGGGGATTTGGATGATTCCGGTAGTTGTTTGGATAGTCTAATTGACGTTCCAACCGACATAAACAATCTTAATCTGAATGTGATTGAGCTTCTTAAGACAATCTTGCTTGAGCTTCGTGGGTGCTGATAAAGCGCAATATCTGCAGATAATTTGAAAAAAGGCCTTGGAAATCCGAGGCCTTTTTTGTGTAAACATCTAGTTTTGAGTATGATAAAACGGTATTTAGTAGGATCTACAGTACGGGATGGATTTGATTATGGCAAAACAGACATTTTATGTAACGACCCCTATTTATTATGGAACGGCACGGCCGCATTTGGGGTCTTTGTATTCCACGCTCATTGCTGATGTTGTGAATCGATGGCAAAAGTTGAAGGGGGATGATACTTATTTTCTGACCGGCACCGATGAGCATGGTCAAAAAATTGCACAGGCTGCAGCGCAGGTCGGCAAAACGCCGCAGGAGTTTGTTGATAGTTTTATTGCGGCGTATCAGGAGGTATGGAATCTATATGGTATCGAGTATGACCAATTCATTCGAACCACTGATCCGCATCACGTTAAGGGAGTTCAGGAGTTTGTTACAACCTTGATGGATAGCGGTGATATTTACAAATCGGTGTATAAGGGATGGTATTGCACTCCTTGTGAGACTTATGTTGGTCTTTCTGATGAGAAAAAAGCTCCACCATGTCCTTCATGTAATCGTACGACTGTGGCGATATCGGAAGAGTCCTATTTTTTTAAGTTGTCTGCCTATGCTGATAAGTTGTTAGTTTTATATAAAGAAAATCCTGAATTTGTTGTTCCCCATGGGCGCTTCAATGAAGTGATCAGTTTTGTAAAATCAGGTTTAAAGGATTTAAGTATTTCGCGGACAACCATGAGCTGGGGTGTTCCGTTTCCGAGTGATCCTGAACATGTTGTGTATGTATGGGTTGATGCGCTGTGCAATTACATCACTGCTATAGGATATGGAAATCCAGATGAAAAAAAGATGTTTGAAAAATGGTGGCCAGCACAGTTGCATGTTTTGGGTAAAGATATTGTGCGGTTTCATGCGGTATATTGGCCAGCATTTTTGATGGCGGCACAGTTACCATTACCAAAGCGGCTTTTGGTGCATGGATGGATTACGATCGATCAGCAAAAAATGTCTAAGTCTCACGGTAATGTGGTTGATCCGGTAGAACTTGCAAATATTTACGGCGCTGAATTAGTACGCTACTACTTAATGCGAAAAATTCCTGTCAATATGGATGGTGATTTCAGTACGGGTGATCTTGAGCGTTGTGTTACATCAGACTTGGCAAATGACTTGGGTAATCTGCTTAATCGTTTGGTGGTTCTTGCAACACGAAATGGCCTTGAAGCGGTTGCACCGGTAACGACGTGGTCTAAAAAATCTCAAGACCTGCAAGATCAAGCAAGGCATGCTATTACCGAATATCATCGACATATGGATCAATACGAAATTCATTTGGCGTTGGCTCGTTTATGGAAATTCATTAATCAGGTGAATGCATATTTTCATGAACAAGAACCGTGGAAGCTTGCAAAACAGGATGAAAAGCTTTTTCATGAAGTGGTATCAGCGGCTTGTCATAGTTTGCGTATCGTTGCAGTGTTGCTGATGCCAATTTTGCCTGAAAAAATGAAAGCATTGTTAGATAGTCTGGGAGTTCAGGTTGAGCCTACTGTTGATACTATACAGTCGCTCCAATTGGATGCATGGAATCAGCAATTTGTGTTGAAAAAAATTCCAACATTGTTTCCAAAGATTGAAGAATCGAAAGAGAAAGAAGCTGTGGAAGAAAAAAAAGAAATAACTCATTGTGTTACCATCGATGAGGTAGAGAACATTGAACTGCGTGTTGGTACTATTACGAGCGCAGAATCGGTAGAGGATTCAGAAAAACTTCTAAAGTTTCAGGTTGATTTCGGTGAATTTGGTACGCGCCAAATTCTCGCGGGGTTGCGCAAATGGTATGCTCCAGAAGATATGGTTGGCAAGCAGGGTGTGTTTGTTTTTAATTTGAAGCCGCGAAAAATGCTTGGCATGGAGTCACAAGGTATGATGCTTGTGGCTGCAGATGAAGATGGTAAACCGGTGATGACCACTATTGCTTCAGTTGTTCCAAATGGCACACGTCTTCAATAAATTACAGCATCTCATTTCAAAATCTGTCGTTGTTGGACCGGCACGGTTTTTACGCGCTGTACATTGTCGAGTTGCAAAGCGCCGGTATTCCACAAAGATGCGCACATTGGCATCTCGTGGTGATCACGGTGCGAATTGGGAGTTATTTTGCAAATCAAATCATATCACTGTCGGTAGCTTTGATAGTATATGTGATCGCCCCCTGAGCTTTATTGATGCTGCTGCAAATCAATGCAATAAACGCGATGTGATATTATGCGCAGATGATTATATTGATGGCTACTTTGATTTGCTGGGATCTGGTAGGCAGTGGTTTGAGCATATGCCGTGGCACAAAGATTTTCGGTTGTTTGCACAAAATCCGCAATCAGATTGTTTATTTGATGCAACTCTCTTTTATGATGATATTTGCATTCAAGTGGGCAAAGGAAAAAAAGTTGCGAAAGACATTAAGGTTCCGTGGGAGCTTTCTCGGTTTCAGCATCTTCCTATTATGTCGTTGGCATATTCGTATACTCATGATGAGCGCTATGCTGATGCTGCAAAACATCAAGTAATTGATTGGCTTGATAACAATCCATATCTTTTTGGGGTGAATTGGGCTTCTGCAATGGAGGTGGCAATACGATCAGTGAATTGGATTGTTTCATGGCAATGGTTAGCAAAAAAATTCAAAGACGATGAATCATTTTGTAAACGCATGATCTGTAGCCTCTATGATCATATGCAATATTTGGAACATACTTGGGAGCTATATGATGGGCGTACATCGAATCATTATCTTTCAAATTTGGTGGGATATTTTTATTTGTGCTGGTTTTTTGAGGGTACTATCGAGACAGGTCGCAAGCGTGATTGGTGTTATCGGGAGCTGGTGCGCGAATTTGAATGGCAACTGTTTGATGAAGGGACATCGTATGAAGGGTCAACACGGTATCATGTACTAGTGACTGAGTTGCTGATGCATGCATTTGAGCTTGCGCGAGTTATGGGAATAAAAGGAGTGGAGGTTCATACCGTAAAGCTTGAGCGTATGCTTTCGTTTATTGCGTGGTGCAAGCCAACTGCAGAGGATGAACCGATTGCAATTGGTGATGATGATTCCGGTTCGTTGTTGCACAAGAAATTTTTTCATGTGGATAGGATGTCGGGATGGTTATACAAAAGACCAGGGAATGTTCATGGGGTCAAGCGGTATAAAAAGTTTGGTCTCTCGATTATGAAGAATGCTGATTGGCACATAACCTTGCGTCATCATGCGTATAAAAAACGGCAACCTTCAGGTCATTTTCATGCCGATATGGCGAGTGTTACGATGGCATATCAAGGTTGTCCAATTTTAATTGATCCAGGAAGTTACGTATATACTGCTTCTGATCTGTGGCGCAATCAGTTTCGCGCTGCAAGGATGCACAATACCATCTTTGTTGAAGGTGAAGAACCAGTTTCCATCGATAAGCATCTTTTTGCACTTAATTTACCAGAACGAGATGTTGGTGACATGGAAAACAACCAAGCATGGAAGATCAATGCAAAAAATGAATTATATCCGCAACTGTGTCTGGAGAGAGAGGTCTCCATAGAATCAAATCAATGTGTGATTCGTGATCATGTAGGAGTGGGATGCGATTTTGATATCTCCAGGCGGATTATTTGGAACTTTTTGTGTGCGCCTGGTATTACGATTCAGATGTGCGAAGATGGATGGCATATTTTCAACAATGAGGTGCTGATACTTACGATGAACATTAATCCTAGTGTTGCCATCGAACCATATGATTCATGGTGTTCTCCTCATTATGGAAAAAAGATTTGTACTCAGGGATTTCGTATTATAAAGCCAGGAAAATATGATGTGCTCACAATAATTTTTGCCCCAGTATAAATATAATCAGAACATCAAACGATTCGATTATTTCTTATAATCACACGTTTTATCAAAGCAAAGTAAAGTGACGTTTCCGTCTTTGCTAGTTTTTTTTATTAGGAAAGGGAGTGTGCATTGTGGGCACTTTTTTTCGGTTATTTCATCGAAAACAGCAAATTTACACTTAGGATAGTTGTCACAACCCCAAAATTTTCCACCGCGCCAGACCTTGCGTACAACTAAACCTTTATCTTGTGGACATGGAAATCCTGCAATTTCCCGTTTGATATATTTGCATTCAGGATAACCGGAACAGGCGGTAAATTCGCCAAATCTGCCGGTTAGTTTGCGCATTGCTTTTCCGCACTCAGGACATTTTTCATCGAGCAATTTTGGTGGCACTGTCTTAATAATTTTAATTTTGCCTGTTTCAGTGCGTTCGAAATTGGAAGTGAAGTCACACTCTGGGTATGCTGAGCAGCCCAAAAATTCACCGCTTTTGCCAAATTTGATATTGAGCTTGTTTTTTTTGCATTTTGGACACGAGATTTCAGTTGTTACTGCAGCTCTTTTGCCTCCCTCACCCTTAAACTTTTTGAGGTCATCTTGAAACTCTTTGTAAAAGTCTTTGAGGAGTTTATCTCGTTTAATCGTACCGTTTGCTATTTTATCGAGATCTTCCTCCATGTGTGCCGTAAACTTTTTATCCATAATGCGGGGGAGATTTTCAACCAATAGTTTTGTAACCGCATTGCCAAGCTCCGTGGGAATAAATCTCTTTTTCTCATCGAGTTGCGTATAGTCTCGTGTACGAATTGTATTTAAAATGGCAGCATACGTACTTGGTCGTCCGATTCCTTCCTTTTCAAGTTCTTTCACAAGAGATGCTTCTGTATAACGAGGAGGTGGCTGAGTAAAATGCTGTTTTGGATCAGTTTTTTTCAAATCGATCGGAGCTTTTTCTTTGAGCGATGTTGGCAGTTTTGTCTTATCACTATCATCATCTTCAATTCCGTATACTTTTAAAAAACCGTCAAATATGAGTGATGATCCGGTTTCCTTGAATGTGTAATCGCCGCCTATAATTACTACTGTGCGCTGGGCATATTGTGCCGGTTTCATTTGAGAGGCAACAAACCGTTGCCAGATTATGGTGTATAGTTTGGCCTCATCTGGAGATAAGTATCGCGTAACGAGTTGAGGGGCAACATTTACATTAATGGGGCGAATTGCTTCGTGTGCGTCTTGTGTTTTGCTTTTTCCTTTTTTCCCAAAAACAGTTGCTTTTGGTGGAAGATACTCTTTTGTATACGTTTTGTTAATGAATGTGCGTACGCTCTTGATGGCTGTATCAGAAATACGCAACGAGTCGGTACGCATATATGTGATAAGTGCTTCCGGACTATTCGGGTCACCAAGCGGGATACCTTCATAGAGCTTTTGAGCGACTTGCATTGTTTTTTTTACCGAAAACCCGAGTCGGTTGTATGCAGCCTGCTGCAATGTGCTGGTCATGAATGGTGCGAGCGGATTTTTGTTGCGGATTTTATCTTCGATCGATGAAATTGTATACGATTGTTTTTTTATATCGGAGACGACCGCATCGGTAGTTTTTTTATTTTTTAACTCTGCCTTTTTCTTCTTGATATGTGTGAGCGATGCAATGAACCGATCTTTCTTGTGATCAAACTCACCATCTATGGTCCAATATTCTTCAGGCTTAAATGAGCGAATGTCTTCTTCTCGATCAACAATTAATCGTAGAGCAACGGATTGTACTCGGCCAGCAGAAAGCCCCGGTGCAATTTTTGACCACAAAATAGGAGAAACTTCATAACCTACCCATCGATCAAGGACGCGACGAGCTTGCTGTGCATTCACTTTATATACGTCAATGTGCCCCGGATTACTGATTGCTTTGTTAATGGCATGTGCCGTAATTTCATTGAACGTAATGCGATAGATGGAGTCGTGATCTTTAATCACTTTTTCGATTTCTTTGCCAATGTGCCACGCAATAATTTCTCCTTCTCTATCAGGATCGGGAGCGAGATAAATATTTTGCATACCTTGCGCTGCTTTGCAGATTTCTGCAATAACCTTTTCTTTGTCTGCGATCGGAACATACTCAATGATCACGGAGCCTTTTTCGATAGTGACACCAGTCCTTTTTTGAGGCAAATCTATAATATGTCCTATAGTGGACATAATTTTGTAATCTTTGCCCAAAATTTTCGATATTGTTTTGATTTTTGCTGGCGATTCAACAATGACTAAATTCTTCATGAGTTACTCCTTGCCAGAGCCCTTCCCCTTGTTGAGATCTTGTCTGATCTCCGTAGCATGATTCTGGTGGATAATGGTTTATTCTACGGCACGTATTCATTTTATAATAGGGTAATAATTTTCAAAAAGTCAAATAGATATAACGATTCTGAGCCTCAAGCTTAGCACTTCCCCCTTTGGGGGAAGAATTCTTGAGTATTGGTTGGCTATATGATAGCCTTCTTGTGCTTACTTCACATAAAAAGGATAGAAGGGTTTGTTGTGGATCTTATACAGTCGTGGAAAGAGTCGCTTCGATTATTGGAGATGCAGAATCTCAAATCATTTTTACTTGTTGTGGTAAAAACATTTACTGACGTATATCGAGAAATTAATAAGCCTCTTGCCTCCCGAGGTAACTGGGTATTGTTGGTGGCTTTGGGTTTGTTGATAGGATTGACAAATGTTATCAAGCTGCTCCATCTGTTTTGGGTTGAAGCGATTTTGCTTAATGGTATGTTACACTTTCTCTTTTTTTTCTTTGCACTGGCTATGCGTCCATCGGTGGCATTGAAAGATTGGAGTTATTTTCGCTCATATACTGAGCGATTTTGGGTTTTGCTCGTATTGACGTTGATTCTTGGCGTGTCACAAATCTATGTTATTCCTATTGCGGGGCTTTTTATTTTTATTATGTATATGTTTTTTTTGCTGTTCTCATTTGATACCCATGGTTCGATGAATGAACTTATTCGATCGATGCAAAATAGTTTTATAATGGTACTGTATAATCTGCCGATTTGCGCTGTGCTGTGGGGTGTTCTTGCGGTGATTAATTTTATCCTCTATGAGCTGGTTGGATTTGCACTTGGTTATTTTGGCGGTCTCACTATTGCAGCAATCTTGTATATTCTCGTTGTTCCAATAGAGGTTGCGTTTATCACGAACCTTTATATTATGTTCGTGCACAGTCAGTCATCGTTGTATTTTCCTCAACCTAAACAATAAGTCATGGTATCAATTAGCACATTACTCCGAACTCTGATTTCTCGTTTTTTAGTGATCATTTTGATAATTCTTGCATTACCGATTGTTGTGCTCATGATGATCCTACCTGAGCGTATTCGTTATACAACGCGGCCTCTTTTTTGGGGTCTTGCGGTTGTATGCGGGGGTGTAATTAGGATTTTAAGGTTATGTTTCATTCCAGTTTCATATCACGTTGATGAGCAGCTGGCAAAAAGCAAAGGGCCTGTAATTTTTGTTGCGAATCATCAATCGGTCTTCGATGCGCCCCTGCTTGGTGTGATGGCGCGTGGCAAACCGCATATTTGGCTTGCGCGACACGAGTTGATGCAATGGAAGTTGTTGCGATGGATATTGCCGCGATTATCAGTTGTGGTAAACGTTACCTCTCGTCAACATGCGATGGCATCCCTTTTACGATTAGTGAGATTGGTGAAAGGCAAGGATATTGACATCATGATTTTTCCAGAGGGTGCACGCTATTCAGATGATAAGGTACATAAATTTTATGGCGGGTTTGTTGCGTTGGCGAAGTTGCTCAAGCGTCCGGTGGTTCCGGTTTGTATCGTAGGAGTTAATAAGGTGTATCCTCCCGATACATTTTGGGTACACAAACATCCAATCAAGGTGATTGTTGGTAAGCCGTTTGAGTTTAAGGAGGGTGAAACGGATGATGAATTTAAGGAACGTGTACATCAATGGTTTGTTGAGCAACTGGAGTCGTAACCTTGGAACAATTTTTTCGTTTTGAACATCCATGGGCGCTTGGTGTTGCCACATTCTTTCTCGTGGGATGTATTCTATTTCGGTGGCGATTTTTTCGTCCTGTATATTATCGATATTCCCTTGGCGCTGTTTTGGGGGCAAATAGATATGCAACTCGCCACCCTTACAAGCTGATATTATATGGTATTCGTTTAGGAATATTGGTCGCCCTTGCATTGCTTGTTGCAAAACCGCAGCTTGTTGATTCTCGGTCCAATATTGTGGTTGACGGTATCGATATAATCGTAGTGCTTGATGCGTCTGGGAGTATGCAGTTTCAGGATTATAGTGATGATAATCGTTCTCGGTTTGATGTGGCAAAAGATGAAGCGATACGCTTTATAAAAAAAAGAACCAATGATGCAATAGGCCTTGTTGTTTTTGGTAAGGATGCCATTTCAAGGTGTCCGCTTACCTTAGATAGAAAAATTGTGAGTGATATGGTGCGGGATCTGAAAATAGGGGACATTGATCCGGACGGTACCATGTTGGCAACAGCCGCCGTAACTGCAGTGAATCGCTTAAAAAATTCTGATGCAAAGAGCAAAATTATGATTTTACTGACGGATGGCGAACCAAGCCCGGGAGATATGAACTGTAATGCTGCCATTGAAATTGCAAAGAAGTTTGATATCAAGGTGTACACGGTTGGGATAGGGAGTGATAAGGATGAAATCTTTGTGCATCCTTATTATGGACTTGTCGCAAAACCAAAAGTGAATACGTCGCTTTTGCAGCAGATAGCACGAAAGACGGGAGGGGTCTTTTTTATGGCTCGTAATGAGCGGGATATGCGTGAGATTTATGATACAATTGATCAACTAGAAAAAACAAAACATGAAGCGCCACTCTATTCTCGGTATAAAGATCTCTTTGCTCCGTTCGTTTTGGGTATTATACTGCTTCTTTTGGTAGAACAATTTCTGTCTTCATTTGTGTGGTTTAGTATATGATGTGGCTTGGTATTCATTTGGCAGCAGTGCAATATGTGTGGGTGTTATCCATTATTCTTCTTGTAGTAGGCTTATATCTGTATCGACAACAGAAAATACGAGTCGCGATACGAATGATTGCTGGAAAATTGCGGTCTGTTACCATCCAAAATTACGTCCCATATAAACAACAGATCAAATTTGTATTGTTCTCTCTCGGTTTACTCTTTTTATTCGTTGCTTTACTACGGCCGCAATGGAGGAAGCGAAATGAGGTGATTGCGCAGAAGGGGCGAGATGTTTTAATCGCATTGGATGTTTCGCGGAGTATGCTTGCAACCGATTGTGTGCCAAATAGATTGGAATGTGCGAAAAAAAAGATAAAGCAACTGCTTGCAATGCTTGCGTGTGAACGAGTTGGACTAATTTTGTTTTCTGGATCTGCATTCGTGCAATGTCCTCTCACGTCTGACTATGCGTCATTTGCTATGTTTTTAGATCAGGTTGATGTAGAAACAATATCCTCTGGAACAACTGCATTGGATGCGGCATTGCGTCAGGCTGTTGATGCATTTCGTGCATTGCCTGATCGAAAAAGTAAACTGTGTATTATTTTAACCGATGGAGAGGATTTCTCGAGCAATCTTCGGGGTGTAAAACATGAAGTTGTGAAAGAAAAATTATGTGTATTTACGATAGGGGTTGGTACTGCCCAAGGTGCTCCCATACCGTTATATGATGAACGAGGGAAACAGATTGGGCATCAAAAAGATAGTAAAGATAATGTTGTAATTTCCCATCTCAACGATGGCATTTTGCGTTCGTTGGCGCAAGATGCTGGTGGTATATATGTGCCCATAGCTCGGGATAAGAGTGATTTGAGACAAATTGTGGATCGCATTAACTCATTTGAAAAAGATGATTTGGAAGATAAAATGGTTTCATCATTTGAAGACACATACCATTATTTTCTAGCAATGAGTTTGATCTGTTTTGCCCTTGAGTGGATTCTATGATTAGACAAGTTGTTTGTATTGCATTGGCATTCATCATGCATTTTTCTTTATATGCAGGACTGGGTTCTGAGTGGAATTATTCGCGGGCAGTATCCTATGCGCAGCAGGAAAAGTGGGCTGATGCGCAACGAGGCATGAGTCAATTGATGGTTGATTATCCTGATGATGCGGCATTGTTATACGATAGTGGGGTGGTTGCATATCGCATGAAAGAGTTTGAAAAAGCTGAAGCATATTTTAATCAGGCTGTTTGTTGTGATGGGACATGTGATGCTTTAAAAAAGCAGTCACATTTCAATATGGGCAATACGAAAGTTGAGCTAAAAAAGTTGGCCGAGGCAATTGAGCCGTATGAAACTGTGTTGACAATAGATCCTGATGATGAACGAGCAAAACATAATTTAGAGATTGTTAGGCAGATGCTCCAGCAACAGAAAGAACAGCAGCAGGATGAGCAAAAAAAGAACAAAGATCAAAATCAGAAAAAAGATAATAGCCAGGAACAACCGTCTTCTGATAATAAGAAAAAGCAAGATGATGCACATGAACGTAATGAACAACAACAATCACAGTCAAATGATACGCAAGAGCAAAATGGGAAGTCGCAGGATGAAGATAGCGGGAATGATTCGAAATCAGGAGGTCAAGAAGAAGAACAGCGCTCCAATAACCAAGATGAAGGGGATGAAAAAGACGATACGAGTGGCGAATCTGATGATAAGGGCCGCGATCAAGAGCAAGAACAGTGCGCTAGTCATGATTCATCTCCACAAACAAATTCAGAACAAACGGAAGAACAAAAAAACCGAGATGCTGGTTTTCACAATACGCAGGGTGAAGAAAAAGAGCAAGAGATGCAGGAAGGAGAGATTGATGATGGTCCTGAACTGGAGGATATGCGACAGCAACAGCAAAAAAAACTGGAGCAAAAGCTTGCTCCCCATGAACAATGGATGGCGCGTGTTTTGAAACGCTCAGAAGAAGCTGATGAAAAAGCAAATAAACGGATGGTAAAAGCAGCTATTGATAAAGAGTTGGCAGGAAAATATGGACAAAATTGTTGGTAAGTATTGGTTGATAGGCTTTCTCTTGTATTGTGGTTCGTGCTTTGGTGCCTCAATCAGTATGCGTGTTTTGGATATGGATGGGTTGCCGATTGAACAAGCGGGTGCAGGTCGCCCATTTATTATTGAACTGTCCATGGCCGATGTTTCGCATATGGGGCAACCTCCTGTTATCGCTGGTGTAGAGACATTTGATGTAAAAAATGCTGGAATGCGAATTATGACCGTCAATGGAAAATCAACTTCAAAATATCTTTACGAGGTGCGGATTGATAAAACCGGCTCTTATCTGATCGGTCCTGCTACATTTACTCAAAACAATCAGAAGTTGATTTCTAATACGGTTAGCATAGTGGTCGGCAAAGAGCAAATTGGCGAGCAGCGCGATGCTTCTCGTGTTCAAAAGCATTCGCCGGTTTTGTTGCGGCTTTCTGTTGATCATGATCGTGCCGTTGTTGGTGAACGCATTACGTGTAGCTTGCGCTTTTATCTTGTAGATCCAGATATTTCTGTACGACAACTTATTGAGCAGGAGTCGAAAGATTTTAGAAAGAAGAATGTGCGTGGCCCCAAGCAAGGAACAGAGTTTTTGGATGGTGTGGAGTACTCGTATATTGAATGGAAGTGGGATGTATACCCGCATAAAACTGGCTCATATGTTATTCCTGCCTACGGTGCCGATTATGATCGCGAGATAGAGCGAGATGACTTTTGGGGAGGTCTTGGCAGATTTATGGGAAATCGAATAGAAACGAAACGCGTATATTCGAATGCAGTATTGCTTGTGGTAGATGAGTTGCCCAAAACTGATAAACAGATACAAGGGATTGGTTCATTTACTGCATTGAATATGATCGCGAAACCAAGTGTGGCAAAACAAGGAGAGGGCGTTGTTGTTGCGGTTGAGGTTATCGGGGATGGAGATCCTGATTCGATCATATTTTCTGAATTAAAAGGGATCCCAAAATCGTTAAAATATTATGACTCAAAGCAAGTTGCATTGGAATCTAGCGGTAAAGAGCAAACGGGTAAACGGTTTGAATTTATTGTTCAGGGTCTAAAAACGGGAAGTTGGAAAATTCCTGCGCAATCATTTTATTATTACGATGTGCGTCAACGAGTATTCAAAGAACTTCATAGTGCACCATTAACGATTACCGTGATGCCTGGAGCAGTGGCTCAGAGTTCTTTCATGAAAGATGGAGGAGCTGATCAAGGCGGAAACGAGTCTGATCTGATTGCTGATATACATGATGGACCTTGGTATCCCGTTCGATCATCAAGAATGTTGCCGTGGTGGTTATTTTTGCTTTTAGTTTTTGGTCCTATTGGTTGGATGTTGTATCGCATGTTTGGTAGATTTTTTCAGCGGCGAGCTCGTGTCAATTATCGTGCAAAACGAGCATCGAATGCGTTTCGTGCTGCGCGTCAACGATTGGCACGTTGTAAACAAAAAAATGATTTGCAGAGATTATACCGGATCTTTATTGAACTTTTTGCGGATCGTTGGCACATGTCTGTTGCTGCGATATCCGCGCCGTATATTGAAAAGCGGTTACAGGATATTGGCATGAATAAAGAACAGAGTGTAGAATGGAAAAAGTTTTTTTCCGATATAACAGAACGAGCCTTTGGTTCAAGTGTTGATAAAGAAGAAATTCTTTTGAGTAGAGCAAAGCAATGGATAGATCAGCTAGAAGCGTTATTATAATATCGGTTTTGTTGGGTATATCTCCTTTTGTATATGCCCAAAATTCGCAAGAGAAGTTCTTGCGTGGAAATAAAGCATACAGGCAGAAGCAGTGGTCGGACGCACTATCTTTGTATACCTCTTTAGAAAAAAAGGGACGTGCCGTCTGGTATAATATGGGAAACTGTTTTTATAAAATGGGCAATACGGTGAAAGCGCTCATATGTTGGAAGCGTGCAGCATTTGGTGCATCACCATCGGAGTATTCTGATATAGAAACAAATATTGGGATGGCATGCAAAAAGCTCGGTGTTTTTCAACAACGTGACCAACATGTGCCGTGGGATCGATGGGCAAATTGTTTGCCGCCATTACCGTTGCAGATTTTGTTTTTATTATGTTGGTATGCATTGTGGTTTATAGTTGCGATGAAACCGTTTCGTCGGACAATTTTGTATATGGTGATTATTGGCCTTGTGTGTACGATCATTGTTTTGGGAGGAGTGATTTTACAAACATATTATGTCCAACGCTATGAGAGGGGTATTGTTATGAATCGCACAGCACACCTCCTTTCAGGTCCGCATGAAGGATATCATACCGTTTGTTCTGTTCCTTTGGCAGAAGAGCTTTTTGTGTATGAAAAAAGGCCCGGTTGGTACAAAGTTTCGGGCAATGGTGTTTACGGATGGATACCATTCAACGATGTAGAAGTGATCTGATTTTTTAGTTGATATGAGAGCGAGACGATTAAATACATCATGAAGCGATACGTACAATTTTATCTTTTGGGTGGATGTTTCGGTTTGTTGATCCTATTTCTTGGCTGGGAATACTATTCGTTGCATATGCAGGTGGTGAAAGTGTGTGCCCTGCAGGATCAATACTATAAGTATATCGATTCTGTTAAACAGATGTTGCGTAAACAATCGTATCAAGGCAGAGAACCGATTTGTGCATCTATAGATGATGAGAACGCGTTTTTGGTTATTGATCGTAGCCCGGAGTATTTGAAGGAGTCGGCACTATCCTATTTGAAGGATCAAGAGTTGGATGCTCTTTTGAATAGGATCAACCTACACGAATGGGATGAGTATACTGAGCAAGTATTACGTGATGATCGCCAACAGCAAATAATAGGTTCAGTTCAATCAAAAAGAAATTTGCCGAGGACTACGACACCTTCATGGCTTTCTGTTTGTAAACATCGTGCCTCGCTTACGGGGCTTACATTTCGCTCCCCGATTGATCGATCACGATTTTGGTTAAGCTCTTTTTTTGGGTCGCGGAAAAAACCGAATGGGAAAATAGGATTTCATCAAGGTGTTGATATGGCTGCGCAGCGTGGAACAGAGGTTAAGGCGGTTGCTTCTGGTGTAGTAGAATGTGTCGGATATAACCCGGGGTATGGCAATAACATTATTATTGCGCATGATGCGATTTATAAAACGCGATATGCACATTTGGATTCAATTTATGTTCGTGTCAATCAAAAAGTAGAAGAAGGGAAGAAAATAGGTGCTGTTGGTGATACTGGATTTACGATTAAAAAGGGGAAGGATGCTTCCCATTTACATTTTGAGCTGTATGAGCGAGGAAAACAAGTGAATCCGTTGGCACTTCTTTCATTATAAAGTAGCGAGAAATATGGTACGCTAGCCCAATTGTATGATAGTAAACGATAAGGAATTAATGATGGCGTATTCGTCGCAGAGCAGGAAATCAAGATTTTGGGCAAATGTTATAGAAATAGCGGGATTGTTGTTTCTCGTTTTTCTTATTCGTACTGTTGGATTTGGATTGTATCAGGTGCCTACAGGTTCTATGGAAACAACCATGCTTGTTGGAGAACGTTTCTTTGCGGATAAGCTTACCTATTTTTTTCGTGGGCCACGCCATGGAGAGGTGATTGCCTTTAATGAGCCGCCGACTCACTATGATTATTCAGAAAATAAACTTATCAATTTATACCAAAGTTATGTTTGGGGTCCGTCAAATTGGACCAAGCGTGTTATTGGCGTTCCGGGTGATGAAATAAAGGGGGTGATAGAAGATGGAAAGCCGGTTATATATCGAAATGGTGAAAAGCTTCATGAGACATATTTGAATAAATATCCTCTGATTCATGTTTTGAAATACGACCCTCAGGTTGTGGAAAGTGAGATCAATCAAGAAATCCGCAAGATGAGAGGAAGAGATGTTGATCAAATAAGATGGCAGTTGCGGCATATGTATGAAACAACGAAATCATATGATCCAAACGTTTCATTTGCAGACCAACCCTTTTATCGAATTTATCCCAATCGTGTTGTTGATCAAGATGAAACGGAATATTTATGGCCCTATGATGCGGTTGATTCCAAATATAGAAAATATGTGGGGCACATACAGCGTGACGGAAACTACTGGGATGAATCGGATGAGTTTTATGTCAATCTTGGTCCCGATGAATATTGGTTGATGGGAGATAATAGGAGGGGAAGCCACGATTCTAGATTTTTTGGACCTATAAAACGAAGCTTCATTCACGGCAGAATTATCTTCCTCATTTGGTCAATCGATAGCGATGAGTCGTGGTGGATTCTCGATTTAATTAAGCATCCGATTGACTTCTGGAAGCGAGTTCGCTGGAGTAGGTTCTTTAAGTGGATCAATTGATCTCTTCTATTGATGGGCGGGGTCTGTGAGGAAAAGGAGGGTTTTTCCCCACCTGAACAGGTGTTCAAATCAATGCGTTTCACGGGCAATTTTCTTTGCAGAAAGGCCAAATTGTGCTACGTTTAGGATGTTTTACTCAAGAGAAATGATGAATAGATCGAGATTGTGGCAGGCATCACAGTTTTTTATTTTTGCAGCTATTCTTTTGCCGGGATGCGGGGGAGAATCTAAACAGAGTGGTCTTGTAGTGGTAAATGTGCTGGATAAGGTATTATATGAGGATTGCCACATTACAGGATCGATCAATATAGAACTAGATTGCCTCGAGAAAGAGTTTAGTACGATTGAAAAAGATGCAGAAATTGTGCTGTATTGCTCTAATTTTCAATGTTCTACAAGTGAATATGTGGCAAAACAGTTGCGCAAGCAAGGCTTTGAGCATGTTTCTGTGTATGAAGGTGGCACAGCCGAATGGTATCAGGCAGGTTTGCCTGTTGAGGGTCCGCATGAACAAGCGTACCTGAGTAAACCATTGCGACACATTGATGATGGAGAACAGTCTGATATTTCGGTTATTGCGATGCACGAACTTGCACAAAAGATGAACGTGATATCTAAAGATAATATGGCGGCATAGCCAAGTGGTAAGGCAAGGGTCTGCAAAACCCTGATTCCCCGGTTCGAATCCGGGTGCCGCCTCCAGTTTTTTGTTCATTGTTTCTTGAGAATGATATGGTATATAATCATGTTAATTGACATTGCCGGGGTGGCGGAATAGGTAGACGCAAAGGACTTAAAATCCTTTGGACATTTTGTCCGTGCCGGTTCGAGTCCGGCCCTCGGCACCAGTCTTCGCTCCTACGGAGCTTCGTCTGGCTGCGCCGCTAAAGGAAGCTATAACAAGAAAGTGGTATTGAGAGAAATGGCGAAGACTGCCCGAAAAAGCCGAAGGCGACGACGGGCAAGCCAATAAAGTGAAATCATTTTTTTCTCTGCTATGCATCTTCCGCCGTTGCTCTTTGAGCTATAGATGACAAGCCGTCTCAATATCCAAATACTTACGGATCGTGCAGCCAGAACAATGAAAAATGCGAGAAAACTTGACAAATACGGGGCAACAGATACTCTACAAAGAGTACTAGTTTGTTGCTTTAGCGTAGTAATCAACAAAGGATCTTTATGAATAAAGCAAAAGTTATTGAGCAAATGTCTAAGATGACAAAGCTACCAAAATCAACTGTAAAGGAATGCTTGGAAGCATTTATCTCTACAATTGGTGGTGCGTTAAAGCAGAATTCTACCGTTGCCTTAACTGGATTCGGTACTTTCTCTGTGATGAAACGTAAAAGTCGCTCTGGAATCAATCCGGTTACCGGCAAGAAAATGATCATTCCGGCCAAACGGGTTCCGAAATTTAAGCCAGGAAAAGCTCTAAAGGATAGTATCAAATAGATTGTATACTTATTCTGGTAAAAGTTTGAAAGAGATGCGTGTAATTGCGCGTCTCTTTTTTTATGATTTATGCTTTTTCTTGCGTATTTCTTGCCTATAACCCTATACTAATAATAAACAAAGAATGGTACTATATACGAGGAAGGATATCATATGGTTGAACAAGAAATGGTGGACGTTATAGTGCCGCCACAAGCAGGTGCGGGAGTTGTTGATACCCTCAAAGAGCGCTTTGATGTAAAGGCAATTGTTGAAAAGGCAAAACTTTCAAAAGATAAGTTGTTTGAAGTTGGGCTTTATGCGGGTATAGGATTTATATCCGGTTTTCTTTTGAAAAAATATGGTACGTATGTTGTGGTGTGTATCTTGGCACTGATTGGATTAGGAGTGTTACACCAACTTGAAGTGATTCACATTGCAGTCAATTGGGATAAGGTATATGAACTGTTTGGCATACAAGCTGCACAAGATGTTACAACAGATACAATGATTGGTATGATTTGGGAATGGGTGAAAGTGAATATGGTCATTAGCATCAGTTATATAGTGGGTCTGTTTATTGGCTTGAAAGTTGGCTGATACTTCGAAAGGGTGTGCATGAAGAATGAACCGTTTGTCAAAGGTCTTACTAATATTCTAAAAAAACTACATGTCATAAAAGCGGATGAAGCGAAGTCGCTGCAAAAATTGTTTAAGGGTTCAAGCAAGCCGAACTTCGATGATTTTCTCCTTGATGAGGGTTTGGTTGATAAAGACGATCTTTTGCGTGCGCTTGCGCAATATTATCAGGTGCCAGCACTTGATGTTGTTGGGTATTTTTTTAATCATGCTACGGTGCGCATGTTTCCCAAAGAGTTTTTAACCAGTAATGGCATTATTCCGCTTGAGCGTGATGAAAACATTCTTGTTATGGTGGCTAGCAATCCGAATGATACTGAGTTGTTGCCTCGAGTTGGTAACTATGTTTCATATGATATTCAGTTTCGTGTTGGCATTCGTCAAGATATTTTGGATGCGATTGAAGAGTTCTTTGAGCGTTCATTGACAGAAGTTGATTATGATGTTGATCTTGACGACGATCGTCGGGCTCGCGAAGGTCAAATCCAACAAGAAAAGGACATAGAAACGTTAGATATAGAGGAAATTGAGGAGAAAGAGTAGGTACAATGCATACGAGTGCATCGATGCAAAATCAGTCTGTTGTTCGTCAAGTTGATGCGTTAGTTCGTGGCGCAATTGAAAAGAGTGCATCCGATATTCATCTTGAACCCACGTCAAATCATTTACGTATTCGTTTTCGTATTGATGGTGTTTTATACGATCAATCACCCATTGAACGATCAATTATGCTGCAGACAATTTCTCGTTTAAAAGTTCTTGCGCAAATGAATATTGCCGAGAAGCGTCTTCCGCAAGACGGGAAATTTAGTTTGTCTTTCGAGGGGAAACCGATTGATTTTCGGGTATCCACATTTCCATCTCTCTTTGGTGAAAAAATGGTGGTTCGTATTTTGGATCGCGCAGCGCATGCGATGTCGCTTGATCAGCTTGGGTTTGTGTCAGATATGCTCAGTGTGGTCAAAGAGTTGTCACAAAAGCAGAATGGATTTTTTTTAGTAACCGGTCCAACGGGATCAGGTAAAACGACAACGCTCTATGCAATTCTTTCTGCGCTTCATGCGCCAGAAAAAAATATCATTACATTGGAAAACCCTGTTGAGTACAACTTGGAGGGCATTACGCAGGGGCATATTAATACCGATGCTGGCTTTACGTTTGAAAAGGGAATTCGTTCTTTGCTTCGTCAGGATCCAGACATTTTAATGGTCGGTGAAATTCGTGACAAAGAAACTGCGGGAGTGGCTATTGAGGCGGCACTTACGGGGCATTTGGTGTTAAGTACGTTGCATACTAACGATGCGCCAAGTGCGGTGATGCGATTAATGGATATGGGCATTGAACCATTTTTGATTAATGCATCGTTAAGCGGTGTGCTTGCGCAACGTTTAGTACGAAAAATATGTGCTGAATGTCGTGAGCAGGTAGAAAGAACTGTCGAACATGACCATCTGTGCAAAAAACTTGGCATACAAGAAGATATTACACTCTATGTTGGCAAAGGCTGTGCCTGGTGTGATGGGCTTGGCTATCGAGGACGGACCGGCATATTTGAGCTGTTGGTTGTCAATCCTGCCTTGCGTGCCATGATTGTTTCCAACCCAGTTTTCGATGCGATATATCAGCAGGTGCGTGCTGATGGTATTCGAACCATGGTTCAGGACGGTGTTTTGAAGGTCAAAGAAGGGGTTATTTCTTTGAATGAGTTGGCTCGCGTGGTTATATAGTGCGAATTCATGATAAACAAAACACAGGAAGTTTTTTAGGGGTGTGATTTTTTTATGTTTCAATGCAAAAATCTTTCTATATCTGTTGGTGATGTTTCTATCATCCATAATCTTTCTCTCTCTTTAATGCCTGGAACTATTCATGCATTAATGGGGCCAAACGGCTCAGGAAAAAGTACGCTTGCGCACACCATCGCGGGCAATCCGATGTACACTATTACAAACGGATCTCTTTTTTGGTGTAACACAAATCTTGCCGACCTTTCGCCTGATAAACGAGCGCGTCTTGGTTTGTTTTTATCGTTTCAGCAACCGCCGGCAATTCCTGGCCTCACCGTCCTTTCATTATTAAAAGAATCGTATCGTGCAGTGATGGGTGATGTTGATACCGATCAGTTCCACAACATGATTGAGGGGTATTTAAACGTTTTGAACATGGATCGATCGTTTTTGTATCGAAGTTGCAATGATGGTTTTTCAGGTGGTGAGCGCAAACGGCTTGAGCTGTTGCAATTGCTTGTGTTGTGTCCAAAGTTTGTCATTCTTGATGAGATTGATTCCGGATTGGATATTGATGCATTCGGATTGGTTGTGCTGGTAATTAATTTGATGCGAAAAGAAAATCCATCGATCATTATTTTGCTTATCACTCACTACACAAAAATGTTTGAATATATAACACCAGATTATGTGCATGTGCTATCAGATGGTCGTCTTGTCAAAACGGGGGATTGTTCTTTGGTGACTGTTCTTGCGCACAAAGGCTATGATGCATACAAACAAAACAGACCATAATCTGTACAGGAGCCCAAAAGGACTCAATAAAAAGATTGTGTGTGATATTTCAAAACAAAAAAATGAACCGAATTGGATGTTGGCATTTCGTCTTGAAGCGCTGAAAATGTTTGAGCAACTTCCGATGCCAACATGGGGAGCAGATCTTTCTAAACTTGATCCATATGATTTGTATTATTACATCAAACCAATTGAATCACCGCAGCATTCATGGGATACCGTGCCTGATTCTATGAAACGAACATTTGAGAAACTTGGTATTCCGCAAGCGGAGAAGAAGTTTTTGGCGGGCGTTGGCGCGCAGTATGAATCAGAAATGATTTACAAACAACTCAAACAGCAATGGAAAGATAAAGGTGTTCTTTTTTTAGATATGAGCAGTGCGATCAAACAGGTTCCGGATCTTTTTAGGCGATACTTTTCAACAGTTGTTTCACCTGGTGACAATAAATTTTCTGCACTCAATTCAGCCGTATGGAGTGGTGGCAGTTTTGTGTACGTTCCCAAAGGTGTTCATATTGATATGCCATTGCAGGCATACTTTCGCATGAACAGTAAAAGTATGGGGCAGTTTGAGCGAACACTTATTATTGCTGATGAGGGGAGTTATGTGCAGTACGTTGAAGGATGTAGTGCGCCGGTGTATCGAACAAATTCTTTGCATAGTGCTGTTGTTGAGTTGATTGCACTTCCAGGTTCTCATATTCGGTATACCACAATCCAAAATTGGTCCAACAATGTGTATAATTTAGTAACCAAGCGTGCAATTGCGCATGAAAACGCCACCGTCGAATGGGTGGATGGTAATTTTGGAAGCTGTGTAACGATGAAATATCCGTGCATTGTGTTAAAAGGGGAGCGTGCGCGTGGCCAGATTATTTCTATTGCCGTGGCAGGTGCGGGGCAGGTACAAGATGCGGGTGCAAAAATTATTCATGATGCACCGCATACCAGTTCGACGATTGTTTCGAAATCGTTAAGTAAAGATGGTGGGTCCACCAGCTATCGCGGTTTGCTGCGCGTGTTGCGTGGTGCACATCATGTCAAAGCACGTGTGCAATGTGATGCGCTTCTTTTTGATGAACGATCGCACACGAATACGTACCCGACAATTGCAATCGATGAACAATCTGTTGATGTGGGGCATGAAGCATCGGTGAGTAAACTGAGTGAGGAGCAGCTTTTTTATTTACAAACTAGAGGATTAACGCAGCAGATGGCACGTGCTCTCATTGTGAATGGGTTTATTGATCTGTTTGTAAAAGAGTTGCCGATGGAATATGCCATTGAGATCAATCGTTTAATTGCGCATGAGATGGAAGGATCAGTTGGATGATGTGGATGATGCGGATGATAACTCCATGTATGCATACACGCACCACTATTCGTATTACAAAAACAACAGGGCGAGAGATTGATCTTGCAAAGATTATTGCATGTGTACCCTATCAAGAGATTCTCATTGTTGTGGAATCTGGCGTGCAGGTAACGGTGTACGATAGTCGAGTTGATGCACATGCCGTCTCATTATTTCGTTCAATACTCATTCACGTTTGTGAGAATGCACACATGACGTACATCGATCGGCGGCATTGTGCGGGCGACGAGTTTTCGCTAATCAGTATACAAGCTGACACAAACAGTACGGTTTTGTATCAAGGATTATATACCGGTGCGGGTACAACTAAAACGACACTCAATCTTATACTTGCTGGCGTAGGTGCGCAGGGTGATATTCGTATTGGTTCAGTGGTGAAAGGAAAGAGTTGTCATGTTGTGAACAGCATGCAACGGCACGATGTTTCTCAGACCACCAGTCGCTGCGTGGTGCGATCGGTCGTATATGATGATGCGTGCACGAATTATGATGGTATCGTTCATATTCTGCCACAAGTCAAAAAAATTGTTTCACATCAGTTTCATAAAAGCTTGCTGATGGGAGATCATGCATGTGCAACGGCTCGGCCAAAACTTGAGATTTTTTCGCATGATGTGGAGTGTGGGCATGGCAGTGCGATTGGTCAGCTTGACGATGAACAACTTTTGTATTTGCAGTGTCGTGGCTTGAGGCACATAGATGCACGGCGGTTACTCATCGGGGCCTTTTTTGATGATCTGTATACGGATGATCTTTTGTTGCGTGCGGTTGGTGATGTGGTTTTTTGAGAAATTATAAATACCCTTCGATACAATTTGCTCCGCGTTGCTACGCAAACCACTCAGGGCGAACGGGGGTGGGAAGAAGGGTCTCCCCTCCGTTCGCCCTGAGTGTTCTCCGAAGTTTTAGCGTAGGAGAATGTATCGAAGGGTAGTTATTTTTGAAAAGATTTTTTGGATAACAAACGAAGTTTCTCCCAATTTTGATTGATAAGTGCTTCTTTCTTATCTCTTCTCCATTTTTTGATACGTCGCTCCATTTCAAGTGCTTCACTTCTTGTGGCAAAATCCTGAACAAAAGCTACTGTAAAAGGCAATCGCTTTGCTGTATATGTACAATAGTTTCCAGAAATATGTTGCCCGATTCTTTCTTCAAGATTATCGGTATGCCCTACGTAATATGTTTGATCATTGCATAAAAGAATATATATAAAGAATGCCATAACAATGTCCCTGTATTGAAAATGTACGTTTAATTTTACCATATTGAGTGTAAGGAGAAAATAGCTTTTACCCTTCGATACAATTTGCTTCGCGTTGCTACGCAAACCACTCAGGGCGAACGGAGGGGGGGCAAATTCCTATTGTACTTACCAAGTAACCGGCTACTTTTTTGTAGACACGAAGGATACGAATGGATCTGTTAAAAGATGTGTGCTACAGGTGGTATCTAAGAAAAAATCTTGAATCATTTTGCTAATTTGGTACGCTGGATCATACATTCTATTCGTTATCTTCGGGGTTATATAAAAAATACAAAATCATAAAATGGGTGAACTGATGAGTATCAATTTTAAATGGATGGTTTTAGTTGTGCTGGGTATCACGAGTGTGCTTTATGCACTACCGACCAGAAAGCGTTCTCGAGCGGTAGTTATTCCGCAAGATATCATAAGTCGCTTGGGCTTATTTGCTTCTGAGGCGCAAGATAGAAATTATCAGGAGATGTACCTAGAGTTGTCTCGTATTAATAAGTGGCTGAATGAGAATCTTCCACATTCGAGCAATAGACTAGATTTGCAAGTGGCTCTTTCATTGTGTAGCTCTCGGGCTTTGGCCTCGGGGAGGGAGGTTATGGGTGAATTGATGAATTGCGATGTGGGGTGTGCTCATTTAGTTGCGAAGTTTGGTGAGTTGCTTATTCGTCTCAGCAAAAGTTCGAGTGAAAATTTCAAAAATGGCTATGAGTACATATATTATGCTTTGTTACACCTTCCGGAGGGTCCTGTGAGACTTCATTTTGAAGGACTACAATCTTATTGTGAAGGTCTTCAGCCGGATTTGTGTGTGTCGCATGGATTGGCGTCAGTATACAAGGAGTTGTGCCGGTTGCCGACTCGTCGTGATAAACATGGTCACGAATCTGTTGAGCAATCGCAGGTAGAAGGGGCTCCATGTGAATTTGCAGATCAAGTTGCACCGGATGAAAGACTGCCAATTAACTTATATCCATCATTGACTGAAGGTACTGTAAAAATTCTCGATAGTATAAATGGTAGAGATACAAGCTGGCGGTTTTATGAGGGTCTTAGGGGTGGCGTATGTTGGAAGCAGTTCATGCAAGGTCGTTCATGTGAGTGAGGTAGAAATATTAGCTAAATGACAACAATGAATATAATGTTAAAAAAAGATTTTCCGTTTTTTACGCGTACTGATCGCGAACTGATCAGCTATCTTGATAGCGCATCAACAACGCAAAAACCAAAACAGGTGCTTGATGCGATTCAAAACGCGTATGTGCAATTCAATGCAAATCCCGGACGTGGGTTGTATCAGCTTGCCGAAGAAGCAACGCACGCCTATGAAGACGCGCGCAAAACCGTTGCGCAGTTTATTGGTGCGCCGCCACATGAAATTATTTTTACAAGTGGAGCAACGGAAGGGATTAATGGGATTGCAATTGGCTGGGCGCTCCATCACATAAAATCGGGTGATGAAATTGTTTTGACTGAACTTGAGCATCATTCAAATTTGTTGCCATGGATACGGGTTGCCAAAGAAACTGGGGCGCATCTTACATACATACCGGTGTTGCCCAACGGCGCATTGGATATGGATGCGGTTGATTCAATTATAACTGAGCGAACAAAACTTGTTGCAACCACACACAGTTCAAATGCAATAGGAACATTCGTTGATCTGCAACCAATTATTGCGCGTGCGCATGATGTTGGTGCTCGCGTGCTTGTTGATGCGTGTCAATCGGTGCCGCATATGCCGATCGATGTTTCGAAGATTGGATGTGATTTTTTAGTTTTTTCTGGTCATAAAATGCTCGGGCCAACCGGCATTGGTGTACTTTATATGCGTGAGAACGTTCAAGAAGAAGTTCTTCCGTGGATGCTCGGTGGCGGCATGGTATTTGATGTTGATTGGCATCAGTATACGCTTGCCAAAGCGCCACATAAATTTGAAGCGGGCACACCTCCCTTTATTCAAGCGATGGGCTTGGCTGCTGCGATTTCGTATCTTAAAAACACTATTTCGTTTGACGCATTACAAAAATATGAAGCGGCATTGTGTGCCCGATTGCTTGACGGCATTTCTGACATGAAAAAAATTCACATAATCGGACCAGTTGATGAACTCAGAAAACAAGGCCATCTGGTGACATTTGTTGCTGACGATGTTCATGCGCATGATGTTGCGGTGTATCTTGATCAGCATAATATCTGTGTGCGCGCAGGGCATTTTTGTGCACAGCCATTGCTCAAAAAGTTGGGGCATGCGTCAGCAGTTCGTGCAAGCTTTTATGGGTATACCGATGAATCCGATATTGATCGATTGCTTTCTGCGTTGCAGAAGATGTAATGCCTTGAATTGGAAAATGATATTTTCAAAATCATAACTCAGCGACCCTTCGATACATTTTTTCTCACGTTGTTCGAAAAAACACTCAGGGCGAACGGAGGGGAGAGGAATCTCCCCGCTTTCGCCACACATAGTTGTATCATGCCACGAAAAAATCATATACACCCTCCGTTTATGCCAAGCCTCGTACCTTAATGAGGTGCAATCGGAATCCTACCCTCCGTTCGCCCTGAGTGTTTTGTGCAGCGAAGCGAAACAAATAGTATCGAAGGGTAATTATTTTTGAAAAGATTTTTTGGATAACAAGCGAAGTTTCTCCCAGCTTTGATTGATAAGCGCTTCTTTCTTATCTCTTCTCCATTTTTTTATACGCCGCTCCATTTCAAGTGCTTCACTTCTTGTGGCGAAATCCTGAACAAAAACTACTGTAAACGGTAATCGCTTTGCAGTGTATCGACAATAGTTTCCAGAAATATGTTGCCCGATTCGTTCTTCAAGATTATCAGTGTGTCCAACGTAATATGTTTGGTCATTGCATAAAAGAATATAAACAAAGAATGCCATAATGATTCCTAGGTTGCCTAAAAATATGTATTTTATTTTACCATATTGAACGGCAGGAGAAAATGGCCTTTACCCTTCGATACACCTCGCACAAAGTGTGCTCGGCACTCAGGGCGAACGGGGAGGAAGTAACACGAACTCGATCATTGACCAATTGCTCTAATCGATGTAGATATAAACACATTGTTTGAAGCTGATAAAAAAGGGAGCTCTCGTGAAACGTTATTCTATCTTATTCGTATTGATTATCAATATATTATTTATACCATTTTGCAGTGCACGCACCATTCTCCCCGGAGAGCGACTGTGGAATATGCAGCGGTTGGTAACTGAAGCGTCGTGTGATGTCACTATACATCAATCAGATATTGCAGCTGGCGTGATGACGATTAGCAGTGCTGGAGTGTATTGCTTGGCAGAAGATGTT
>SDBT01003754.1_pt1 | contig 26138 bp, 16 predicted proteins | sample 2277101 | NCBI WGS metagenome assembly SDBT01 (sample SAMN10404973, study PRJNA504765) | marine sediment metagenome | isolation source: marine sediment core GS10_PC15, 103 cmbsf | place: Arctic Ocean: Southern Knipovich Ridge | collected 2010 | reverse complement strand
CAATATGTCATAGAAAACTGACCGGGCACTTTGGTTACCACCCATGTGGGTGGAGATATGATAACTGGTGAAATCCTGACCAGTACTACACCCATAAACAATCCTGTTAGAAGGGCATACGAATTGGAATGGCATCAGGGACCCAATATTGGCCTCTCCAGCTGGGATGAGGTGACAGTACTATATGCAGTATTCGGCACCAAATATTACCGTGAGGAATGGGATGGTGGTGGCAGTCTGAGAAATGGGTACACCTGGAGCTTCAGTAAAGGTTACAGGGGATATGCCGCGCCAAAAACGATAAAGAAGTCGAAGATGAAATAGAACGATTGATGACCCTAGCGCCAAGTCGGTGAAGTTTCTTGAGGGACGCTGATGTTTTCTTCACTTGATTGGATAAAGATGAACTACTAAATGAAAGAGATTATATTATGTCTAATCGACTTTGGAAGCAATTGGCTATTGGAGCACTAATTGTATTCACAATAACCTTTATTCTTAATTGTGGATTATTCAAATCTGAACGAGCTTACTACATTGATAGTGGTAGTGGTTCTGATGATAACAGCGGCACCAGTAAAAACAGTCCGTGGAAAAGTCTTTCTAAAGTTTCCAGCATGACCTTTCAACCTGGTGACAATATCTATTTCAAACGCGGATCCACCTATACCGGATGTGTAACCATCAATGGAGACGGAACCGCCGAGAAGCCAATAACCGTTTCAGCGTACGAAGATGGAGATGCGCCTCGTTTTACCAACCCCGATTATAATATCAGTAATGGCAATGCACTGCGCGTTAGGGGTGATTATCAAATTGTGGAAAACCTCTATTTTCATAACTGTGCTCCGGCTCCTGGTAAGTCTTCTTTTGAGGTTGTATGGTCTGTTGGTGCTTTGCACATCAGTTTAGGTAATGATCATGTCACTATCAGAAATAACGAGTTTTCGCATATTGCTAAAGCAATACAATCCTATAGTGAATATAGCCTTATTACCAATAATTACATCCATGATGGTAACCAATTAGAACAGGAAGGTTTTCTGTCTTTTCCTTACTGGGGGCCAATAGGGGTACATCTGGGAATCGGCAACCAGGAAATTTCTTATAACACCATAGAAAATATGTATGTAGAAGGCGGTGAATGGGGTGGCGATGGAGGAGCCATTGAAATTGACGACGGCAGAAATGTTAAGGATAATTTTTATATTCACCACAACAAGACTAAACATAATATGGGATTTTTGGAAATCAGCTGGGATGCGGATATTGCAAAAATGCCTGCAAGCAATATAATTATCGAGTATAATATTAGCCGGGATTATCAGGACTTTGTATACTGGTGGGCAGAAAATTCAAACAGCAAAATTTCAAATAATACTATTATAAGAACTGACCATATAGCAGGCATGGCCAGCGATAACGTATTTGTTTTAGATGGTCAGGATATCAGTATTACAAAAAACATTATTGTTATCCGTGATGGAATGTGGGGCTCTGTGTTCAAAGGTGGTCAGATAGAGTCATCTGTTCATACGGATAATTGTTATTGGGATGTCGATGATGGCAATGTTGATCTGGGAGTTCTTTGGGGTTCCGGAGAGATTGAAGCAAATCCGTTATTTGTGGATTTCAATGGCGGCGACTATCATCTGCAATCAGATAGCCCTGCAGCAGGATGGGGAGCGCTGCTTTCCAAGCGATAAATTACCACCCCATATCACCGCTCTTACCACTTTTGGACAGCGGAGTGAATGGTCACTGGATGGCAAAGAGATATATTTCGTTGATAGAGCCGGGGGCGATGTTTGGGTTGTAGACGTAGCTACAAAAAAAGCCAGACAAATCACGAAACCGGAAGACCGTCCGGAAGGGCATGGTTATTATAGAGTATTGGTTTTAGCAAATGGTGATTTATTGTTAGGCTGTGGACCAAAGAGGCAAACCATGTATTTCCAGGTTCTGGACAAAGATTTTAAGAATCCTCCTTATAAAATTGAAGGAGAAGAACTTTGCGAAGGTCCGGCTGTTTCAAGAAAAACAATGAAAATTTCCTGGACTCTTCCCGGACAAATGCAAATTTATATGGGAGAAATTTCTTATGCTGATGGAAAAGCAAAAATCATTGATAAAAAATTATTGATAGATAATAAAGAAATTGTTACGGTTGACGGTGTTGACTATGAAACGATTATTGAAACTCAAAACTGGCGGCCAGGTAAGGAAGAAGAATTGATCTATTCACAATACAGAAAAGGGGATGATTTATTTAAGAGTGAAGTTTTTGGCCTCAACATTATCACCGGTGATAATATCAATTATTCAAAATCTCCACATACATATGATGAACCGGAAGGTATATATCCGGATGGTGAATATACACTTACGGAATGCGACAGGCACCGCCCTACCAGGAGAAGCAGCACCATCGAAGTTTATAAATTAAAGCTCGACACAACTACCTACGATTATGAAAGACTCATTTTTTTTAGTGACGTAGAAGGATTCAGGTCCAGTAATCCGGTTGTCCGCGATGATGGGAAATTTTTTGTCTTCCAGGCTTCAGAAGCCAGTTCGGATGCGGGAGTAGGTTGTGGTCTGTATCTATTTAACATTGAACAATATGAACAATCGAAGTAGACAATTTAAAGACGTAATAAAAATGCAATAAATGTAGCATCTATTTACTTTCATAAACGCAGAGGACGCAGAGTTTATTATTTTAGATTTTGGATTGCGGAATGCGGAATAAAAACAATTCTAAAATCCGAATTCCGAATTCCAAAATATTTTTTCTCTGTGTTTAAAATACATACGATCTTTTTAATTACAGGAGAGTGATATGAAGCAGTTACTAGTTTTATTATCTGCAGTTCTGATTTTAGTTTCTTGTAGTGGCGACAAGCAAAGTAATCAATCCACATCTTCAAAAGATACAGTAACGGATATAGACGGTAATGTTTACAAAACTGTAAAAATTGGTAATCAAGTGTGGATGGCTGAGAACCTGAAAGTAATCCATTACAGGAATGGTGATGAGATACCTCATCATGCGGATGATGGAGACTGGAATTCATCGACTGGAGCCTGGTGCTCTTATGATAACGAAAAAGGTAATGTCGAGATATATGGCAGACTGTACAATTGGTTTGCACAGAATGATAGTAGAGGTTTAGCCCCTGAAGGATGGCACGTACCAACTGCTGACGGACGGCATGTGGAAACTGGCAGGAACAATTGGAATTGATACTATTACTGTAAGGGGAAATTATAAATATAGTAGTGATTATTCCGGGGCCGTGTATTGTACATGGGGAGATACAATATTATGCACATTTTCCTGGGGATTGGAAGATAATGATGAAAAATTGGTTTTTACCATGAATTCAGTAACGGAACATGCGACCATAAAAAAGTTGACAAAATCAGAAATGAATTTGTATTGGATTGAACGGGATGTGGGGCACTATTATACAAAGGTGGTGGAATAGTAAAAATTAATTGGGAATTAGCAAATAGTAACTCGTAATTGGTCACTGGTAATTGGTAAGTGATATATTGATTACTAATTACCAGTTACAAATCACAAATGATGGAACTAGTGTGTATTAAGGATTTTTTCCTTATTACAATAAAATAATTATTTTCACTTCCCTCAATTCCCCTTTGACTAGCTGATAATAGTAAACACCACTCTTCAGAATCTTTCCGTCAATTGGATCAGAATGGTTCATGGTGATGTATATATGTGAAAAGAAGTCTGAAGGTCTTTAAATAGAATATATAGCATGGTTTATTTTTTTCATTTTTATTAGACATATTGAAGAATCAAGGAAATAAGTCAAAAAATTACTTTAACATATTGAATGTGGATATTAATACAATAAAATATTCTGACGTCTTGATTAAGAAGATATTATTATCCCTTATATTGATAGTCCTATTGGTATTAGGCTGTTCTGAGGAAAGTCTCAATCCAATTGAACCGGAAGATAAAAATCCTCCTATAAACCTGGATCCCTTTGAGCGTAACCAGCGCCTGGGACGCGGTATAAATTTAGGTAATTCATTAGAAGCACCGTATGAAGGTGCTTGGGGGGTTACACTGAAAAATGAATACTTTCATTTAATCCAACAAGTAGGATTTAATTCTGTACGCATACCGATACGTTGGTCCGCCCATGCAGCAAATGAACCGCCATATTTAATAGACGATTCATTTTTTGCACGAGTTGATTGGGCCATAGAACAATCTCTTAAGAGAGATTTAGCTGTGGTTATTAATATCCATCATTATGAAGATATTATGCAGGATCCGGCAGGACATCATGAACGCTTTTTGATGTTGTGGCAACAGATTGCTGAGCACTACAAAGATTACAATAGGGATCTTATCTTTGAGATTCTCAACGAACCCAATGACAATCTAAATGCGGATTTGTGGAATATTTATTTGGCACAAGCAATAGATATTATTCGAGAAACTAATCCCGGCCGGACAATCATGGTTGGGACAGCAGAGTGGGGTGGCATCTCAGCCCTTTCCGATCTTAAAATCCCTGCTGAAGAGCAAAATGTTATTGTAACGGTTCATTATTATGATCCATTTCACTTTACACATCAGGGTGCAGAATGGGTAGAGGGCAGTGACGACTGGCTTGGTATGGAATGGACAGGCAATGCATTTGAGCAACAGAATGTAAAAGATGATCTCGATCAGGCAGAATATTGGGGTCAGATGCAAAGCAGACCACTAAACATTGGTGAATTTGGCGTATATTACAAAGCTGATATGGATTCTCGTGTATTATGGACCGATTTTTTTACACGACAAGCAGAGGTCAGAAATATGAGTTGGACATATTGGGAGTTCTGTGCCAAATTCGGAATTTATGATTCTGAACTATCACAATGGCGTCATGAATTGCTGCATGCGCTTATACCTGACACTCAGCTACCGAACCACATTGTTTTAAGACAAAATTAATTTATGCTGATCAAAAAATCAGTTGCTCCTGAGGCATATTTTCAGAATTTTTATAGTTCAATCACAGATTTTTGGAGGTAACATGAAAATTTTCTTAAGATACTTAGTTAGTATAATATGTTATTATGTATTTTTTGTGGTGTTAATCTGGACCATATCTATGTCGTCATCTGTGATGGCAGATGGACCTGATACACAGCGTGAACGATATCTCCTTCTGGATTCACGCATCATTGAAAAGACAGAGAACGTGCAGCTAACAGTTGGTACTGTGCATAAAGATGAGAATAATCCACTCTTCAAAGAAGACAAGCCGTGGGAACCTCGTTTCGATAATCCTTATTGTAGCATTATCTACGATGAAGAAGAGAAAATTTTTAAATGCTGGTACAGCATATTCATTAAGTCCGGTCCTGTTGGTGATTTTCCTGGTGAGGGTATTCCATCTGAAGAACGTGCCTGGCTGGATTGGACTGAGGGTGATCGTGATTTTGGTGTATGTTATGCAACATCCACGGACGGAATTCATTGGGAAAAGCCCGAACTTGGCCTTATCGAATTCAACGGCAGCAAGAAAAACAATATCGTAATTAAATTTGAACATGGTGTAACGGTTATTAAAGACCTGCATGAAACTGATCCGCAGAAACGATATAAGGCAATTCATCCCATGTCAGGGAACAGCGCGGTTTGGTTCTCTGCAGATGGCATTCACTGGGGCGAAAAGATTGACATTGGACCTTTTGATGACGGTGATACAAATAATTGTGTATGGTGGGATCCGGATTTCAAAAAGTATGTCATCATTACACGACACTGGGGTGGAGAAACCACTCCTGGACGATACGGTTCTGGTGGACACCGACAGAAGTCCCGGAGCGAATCAGCAGACTTTTTGAACTGGTCAAAACCTGAAATTGTGATTGATGGACTTGATCTGCGCATGCAGATTCATGATATGCCAGTTGTCCGTCATGCCGGTGTATATATTGGCATGGTAGGACTGTTTGACATTGAAGCAAGTAGACAATGGTGCGAGTTGGCCTGGAGTCCGGATAGCAAGGAATGGCACCGGATACAACCCGGAACACCACTAATTCCAAATGGTCCGGTTATGGGAGATTACGATTGGGGCTGTGTTTTTGCTTCTGTACCACTCATTAAGGAAGATAAGATACGTATATACTACGGCGCAAATGACGGTCGGTTCATGGCCTGGCGTAATGGCTATCTGGCTCTGGCCTGGTTACGGCCGGATGGTTTCGCTGGCTATGAGCAAATTGCTGGGGGAAGTAATAAAACAGGGTCGATCATAACCAAGCCTCTAAATGTCGTTACCGGTTCGCTATGCATCAGTGCTGATGTAGCACCGTCGGGCTATGTCAAAGTGATCGTTCTTGATTCTCAGGGAAAGGAACTGGCTGAAGGCAAGCTGATCACAAAAACCGTGACCGATGCCCAGGTATATTGGAAAGATGAATTCTCATTAAAAAATTTCAAAGGCAAGAAAATAAAAATGAAGTTCGAACTGAGAGAATCAAAATTATTCTCTTTCAGTTTTAAGTAAACGTAGGTAATCGTTTGAGACTACAACACAATGATTGCTTGAACTGAAGCGCTGGAATTGTGATGTTGAGGTTTTTGGTTGTCAGATTCAACCGGGGCAGCTCATTCATGCTGATAAGCATGGATTTATGGCAATTCCGGAGGTAGATGAAAACCGGTTGTTGGAAGCTGCCCGGTTCATGGATTCGAATGAGTGCCAGACGTTGATCCAAGCGGCCCGAAATACACAGGGTAAAACAATAGATGAAATTCTTCAATCGATTGAACAGGCGGCAGACCAATTTAACAAAAACACGAGGGAGAAATTCAATAGAAAATGTGAATGGTAAAACCTCGTTGATAATATGACCTAGATCTCACAACTATAATCTGTAAGGAGAAACATTCGATGAAAATTTTATTCAAAAAAGATAATTTTTCTAAGAGGTATTGGATCTTTATCATGATAGCATTCTGCACTTCCAATGTACTTTCTTCGTGTAGAGCCGAAGTTGAATCGAAACGTACTCATTTTCTTTTACTTGACAGTCGAATCGTGGAAAAGGTAGAAAATGCAAAACTTGTTGTCGGAACCGCCAAGAAACATGAAGCCAATCCGCTCTTTGGAGAAGATAAACCCTGGGAGAAACGATTTGATAATCTCTATGGTAATGTGATCTACGATGAAGATGAAAAAATTTACAAGTGCTGGTATAGCCCTTTTATTATCGATCATTCTGCAAAAGGTATGACCCTAGAAGAGCGGGATAACAAGCCCTATGAAGACCCGGATGACAGGGAAATGGGTATATGCTATGCGGTTTCCAAGGATGGAATTTCATGGGAAAAGCCGAACCTCGGACTTGTTGACTATGAGAACAGCAAGAATAATAATATCATATGGCGCGGCCCACACGGAGCAGGTATTTTTAAAGATAAACGGGAAACAGATCCGGGACGAAGGTACAAAACCATCTTTCAGGGATTAAAGACAAGTGTCTCTTCTAACGGCATACAATGGGAAGTACCGATCCCCTGTGCAGGGGTGGATGTTGCCGGGGACACGCATAACAATGCCTTTTGGGCACCTACATTGAATAAATATGTAGGAATTACCCGCTCCTGGGGAGAAAAGAAAGGACGACAGGTTGTCAGAATCGAAAGTGAAGATTTTGTTACCTGGACAAAAGAAAAGGTGGTTCTTGAAGGTATAGATAAAAATTATCAGACATATGCCATGCCGGTTTTTTATTACGGGGGTGTCTACCTCGGTCTGGTGGCTATTCATGACCAGAAGGCTGACCGGGTCTGGACCGAACTGACCTGGAGCCCTGATACCAAGAAGTGGAACCGAGTTTGTCCCGGTACGGCTCTGATACCTTGTTCTGACACAGTGCTGGATTATGATTATGGTTGTGTGTATCCATGCGCATATCCTGTATTATTGAAAAATGAAATCCGGCTCTATTATGGGGGAAGTGATTACCTGCATTCCGGATGGCGATCCGGCTCCCTGTGTCTGGCAACGCTGCGTCCTGATGGGTTTGCAGGATATAAGCAGGAAGATGATAATAAACCGGCAATAATATTAACTTCGGTTCTCCCATATTTTGGACAGAACATAGATATCACAACAAATGTGGAAACTGATGGCTCTGTGCTGGTGAGTGTAGTTGATAATAAGGGAAACATCATCGCCGAGGCCGATCCGGTTTTACAAACTGTAACTGATGGCCGCCTCAAACTTGATAAGAAATCTGATTCTGAAGAAATCCGGCTTCGATTTGAACTAAAAAATGCAAAACTGTACTCATTCAGATTTGTCAATTAATCAAGAAAAGTAGATGAATACGAAGAATGTGAAGCTTATCGCCGCACCGTTAACCGGTTTTAAATCAGATGGATCGATAAATCTGGATATAATCCCCAGCTATGCTTCCATGCTAAATAATAACGGAGTTAAAGGAGTGTTTGTCAACGGAACGACCGGTGAAGGTCCGTCTTTGACATTTGAAGAGCGAAAGGCACTGGCCAGCCGTTGGGTGGATTCAGCACCTAATGAAATGTCTGTAATCGTCCATGTAGGGTATACCAATCATGCTAAAAGCCAGGCACTTGCCGCACATGCTGCCGATATCGGTGCTGATAGTATCGGTGAAATTGGCCCATCTGTGTTGGAACCAAACAGAATTGAAGCATTGGTTGAATACACGTCAGTCACAGCATCCTCTTCACCGGAACTACCTTACTATTATTATCACATGCCGTCAGCCAACAATCTAAACTTTTCTATGCGAGAGTATCTCACCCATGCTGGAAGGGCTATTCCAAATCTGGCCGGCATAAAGTACACTCACAATGATATCTCCGAATATAAACAGTGTATCAGATACATGAATGGAAAATATGATATTCTTTTTGGACGAGACGAGCAACTTATAGATGGACTGAAGGCGGATGCAAAGGGTGCGTTGGGAAGCACATATAATATCATGGCTGGATTATATCATCAGCTGATAAATGCCTTTAATTCAGGTGATCTTGAAACTGCATACCGGTTACAAGCCATCTCAGTGGATACCTGCCAGTCGCTTTATAAATGCGGCTCTTTTGGATTCGGACTGAAAACTATACTCAGGAAAATCGGTCTGGATTTAGGAGGTGTACGTCAGCCACAGATAAATCTCTCACAAAAAAAAGTTGTGAATCTAGAGGCAGCTCTGCAGAAAACCGGTATGACTCCCTATCTAAATAAAATGTGACCTATGAAGAAAATCATTGAAATTCTACTTTTAATTGTACTTTTACCGATCATGGTAACGGCGGAACAACTCTTTGAATGGAAGGAATTGCCCGAACTGCCACCTCTGCCCGGTAAGAAGATTCAGCACGGGCTTGCCGGGGCATTTGCGGGCGTTCATAGAGATGCACTAATTGTCGCTGGTGGAGCCAATTTTTCTGAGGGACTGCCGTGGAGTAAAATGCCGGATGGATCGAATCCGCAAAAGATGTATAACCGGGATATTTATATTTTGCAGAAGAATAAGGATTGGATCATCTCCGAGACCAAATTATCCCATGGTTATAGCTACGGTGCTTCAATTACATCTGATGAGGGTTTGATTTGTATCGGCGGTGAATGGCGTGAATACAATTTAGACGGTGCAAGTAATTATCTGTCTGATAAAGTGTTTCTTATTAAGCATTTAGGAGATGGTAAACTCAGTATAGACGACACAAATTTTCCACCTCTCCCGGTACCTGTCACTGCCATGGCTGCAGCAAAGATAGGAAATCACGTCTATGTTGCCGGCGGTCGTAATGACAACACAGAAACAAAAAATTTTTGGCGATTGGATCTCACGAAAAAAGATAAATGGGAGATACTCGAATCCTGGCCGGGTTTACCGCGATCACATCTTATCGCTGTTACCCAGAGTGATGGTAAAAAAAATTGTCTCTACTTCTTTAGCGGTCGATACAACCATCCAACAAAGGGATGGCAATTTCTCAAAGACAGTTATAAATATGATCCGGATACCGGGAACTGGACAAGATTGGCTGAAGTAGGTACAAATATAAGAAGTCAGACACCGGTATGTGTTATGGCGGGATCAGGTATAAAACTCGGTGCAAATCACATTGCAATTTTTGGTGGTGCAACAGGTGTGCTCTTCCAGAAGGTGGAACAAGATTTACCAAAGCGAATACGGTCCCTTCAAAAAGCCGGGAGAGTCGATGAAGCCAGAGAATTAACAAAAGAAAAATGGGCGCTATATACCGATCATCCGGGATTCAGCAGGGATATACATTTATATCATACAATCACTGATACCTGGACAAATATGGGTGAAGTACCGGAGTCGATTATAGACGGATTAACTGCCGGTTCACATGTAACGACTTCAGCTGTACGTTGGGGTAAAAATATCATTATACCCAGTGGTGAAGTACGGCCCGGTGTCAGATCTCAAAAAGTCTGGTCTGCAACACCAATTATCCAAAGAAAATTTGGAGTAATAAACTATATTGTTTTAGCAGTATATCTCAGCTTGCTTATCGTTATGGGATATTATTTCTCAAAACGGGAAAACAGTACAGATGATTTCTTTAAAGCCGGTGGGCGTGTACCATGGTGGGCAGCCGGTCTGAGTATTTTTGGTACACAACTCAGCGCGATAACCTTTATGGCAATCCCAGCTAAAAGTTTTGCCACCGACTGGACCTGGTTTATGATGAATATGACCATAATTGCCGTAGCTCCTTTGATAGTTTTTCTTTTCCTCCCTTTTTATCGCCGGCTTAATGTTACCACGGCATATGAATATATCGAAAAACGGTTTAATAATGTCCTACGTATGACGGCAAGTGCGATGTTTATTGTTTTCCAGCTTGCCCGTATTGGAATTGTTCTATATTTACCGTCTATTGCTCTATCTGTGGTGACAGGTATCGATATCAGGTTATGTATTATTGTCATGTGCACACTTTCAATTGTTTATGCGGTGATGGGAGGGATTGAGGCTGTGATCTGGACGGATGTCATACAGGTGATTGTATTGCTGGGGGGTGCTGTTCTGGTTCTTCTTCTGATTCCAAGCCATGTAGAAGGCGGAATCGGTGGTATGATCGGGCTTGCCGCTGATTCAGAAAAACTGCGACTGTTTGATTTCCATTTCAATTTTAAAAGCCCGACAATTTGGGTGCTGGTGTTGGGTGGAATTGGAGCCAATCTGATATCATATGGAAGCGATCAAACAGTAATCCAGCGTTATTTAACAACAAAGGACGAAAAAGATGCTGCCCGTGGTATTTGGACAAATGGCATATTGACTGTTCCGGCAAGTATAATTTTCTTTGGATTGGGTAGTGCACTTTTTGCATTCTTTAAAACAAATCCGGAAAAACTCAGTGCAACAATGGAAATGACTGATGCTATCTTCCCCTGGTTTATCGTCTCCCAGCTTCCAGCAGGTCTGGCCGGCCTGCTTATTGCCGGAATATTTGCCGCGGCTATGTCAAGCCTGGACAGCAGTATGAACAGTGTGGCCACTGCCTATACAACAGATTTTTACCGACAGTTTAAATCAAACACTGATGATAAAAAATATCTGGCAGTTGCACGACTGGTTACTGTGGTGGTTGGCTTGTGTGGAATGTTTTTTGCATTGGCAATGGCAACCTGGGATATCCAATCACTTTGGTCGCAATTTGTAAAATATATAGGGCTATTCGGAGGCGGGCTGGGTGGACTGTTCATATTGGCTATTTTTACACGTCGTGCACATACTACGGGGGCGATGGTCGGACTGATCGGTAGCGCTGTCATTCAGTTTTTCTTAACAACAGAAGATATTGTACATGGCGTGATGTTTGCTGCAACAGGAATGATTTCATGTTTTGTCATTGGATACATTGCAAGTCTGATATTGCCCGCAAAAGGTAAGGATCTATCTGGATTAACCTTATATTCATTAAAGTAAATCAACTATTACCTCATTTCTTGTAAGAATAATTTTATAGACTGTATGAAATATGATAAAATTAATTAAACAGAATTTTGATGCTAATTTTGTTATATTCCTCTGAAGGATTTGTATATTATAGTGTAATTAATCGATTTGAAGAATCTAGGGGTATTCTTGAGCCGAAAATGTAAAGATGGCTTGAGTCAATAAAAAATTCATCCATAAGAATAGATAACAAATGATCTAATATGTCAATTTGTGAAGTCCAATCGCTATTAGAGGGACATTGCGGCACCAGTACAAAATGGGGATGGCCTTGTTGTATATTTTTCTGTGCCCACACAGTCGCACCACAGCATTCTAATTGCCTAATATTATCACTGCCACGTTTTCCATCACCATGTAATATTAATAATAAAGGATATTCCTCTTCTGCGGAATAATTTTCAGGTATAAATAAACGATAAGGTATTGTTTTTTAAAATTAGAATGAGTTCTTTTTTCAAAAAGTGAATCCAACCCACTCTGTCCATAAAGAATTGAAAAAAATGGAACAACAGAAAATATAATAATATGTCGTAAATTAATACTGAATTTACGAATCATAACAATCCCCCCTCAGGTTAAATGAGATTGGATAATTTTGTAAATACTTATATTTCATTATGTATTTTGGAAACTTTATTATCAGTAGTTGAAGAAAAATAATATTTATTGGGAAATCGTTATCAGTAACTAGTAATCCCGATAAACATCTTTTGGATAAAAAGCATTTAATCCACTAATACTATCAATGGAATGGAAATAAAAATTTTCATCCCCATCATTTTCATACCAGGCAATCCCTCTAATTCCCTGTCCCCCAGATAGTAACGCTTGAATTATATAATTACATGCAAAGAGGATAAAAGTTTGTAGAGAGATGATAAGTAATAATTCTAACCAAAATGAAAAAAAGAATATTTCTTAATTGTTATATATGATTTTTTTTGGTTCATAAAGATATATATGTGAGAATTACTCAGGAGGTCTTTAAATTTTATTTAGAGAATGGTATATTTCATCATTAAATAGAATAAAATGTCAGAAAAATAAGTAGAATATAAAATAAATATTGGTTTGAAAAGAAGGAAGAAGCTTTGAAGATAAAGGCCATACTATGTTTATCACTATTTTCAGTACTCGCTATAAAGGGATTTTCTCAGGGTCAACAAAACTGGCCTCAATGGCGTGGTCCACATGCCAATAGCATTGCCGCACCGGGAGACTACCCGGTTAATTTCTCTGAAACGGATGGTCTCCTTTGGAAAGCGGAGCTACCTGGCAAAGGAAGCTCTACCCCGATCGTCTGGAAAGACCATATTGTGCTTACCTCAGGTATCGGCGAAGACGATGAGGGTGAAGATGGTGTGCTCTGCTATGACTGGAATGGTAAACTTCTCTGGCAGGTAAAGTTGGGCCAACAAATTCCGGGAAGGCATTCTAGAGGTAGCGGCAGCAATCCCTCCATTGTCACTGATGGAAAGCGGTTGTTTGCTTACTTTAAAAGCGGCACAGTGGCCGCATTAGATTTTAGTGGTAAAATCCTCTGGAAAACCAATTTACGTGAGAGCTTCGGCGATATCTCCATGTTTTGGGATCTTGGTACCAGTCCTGTGCTCGCCGATGGCAAGGTTATTGTCGCGGTGATGCACGAGGAAAGTTCCTATCTGATTGCATTTGAACAAGAAACTGGCAAAGTCGCCTGGAAAGTATCCAGAAACTACGATTGTGGAAGAGAATCGGCGCAAAGTTATACCACCCCATTATTATATACAGACGGGGACCGCAATTCTCTTGTGGTCTGGGGAGCTGATCATCTCACCGCTCATGATGTGACCACGGGTGAAGCCATCTGGCAATGTGGTGGATTCAACCCGACCCAAAAGTCCATGTGGCGCACAATAGCTTCGGCGTCCATTTCAGATGGCGTTGCAATAGTACCCTACGGAAGAGGAAAATATCTGGCAGGAGTGAAGATCGGAGGCAGTGGTGATATTACAAAAACAGCTTATTTATGGGAAAAGAAGGGTATCGGCACGGATGTGGCCACCCCAATTGCCAGTGACGGAAAGGTTTACCTCATTGGCTCCAGGGGGATAGTGTTTTGCCTGGAACTCCAGACCGGCCGAGAGATTTGGCAAGCCAAACTGCCAAGTAAAGGTGGAATGTTCTATAGCTCTCCGGTCCTTACCGGAAACAAACTGTACATCTGCCGCGAAGAGGGCCAGGTTTATGTTTGCGAAATCAATCCCAATGGGATGCAAATCTTAAATGAGACGGAGTTTGATGACCATTTTGTTGCGACACCTGTAATGGTTCGCGACAAAATTCTTCTCCGCGGTGAGAATAATCTCTACTGTATCGGTAGTGATAGATGAAAAAGAACATTTTTAAACAAAATGTGTGCTATGAAGAGAATCATTGATCTTTTAATCCTGATCGTGTTTATACCATTAACTCTGACAGCAGATCAAATCTTTGAATGGAAGGAACTGAGCGAACTGCCTCCTATTCCCGGTAAGAAGATTCAGCTCGGTCTTGCCGGCGCATTTGCAGGCGTGCATAAGGATGCATTAATTGTCGATGGTGGTGCCAATTTTCCTGATGGACTGCCGTGGAGTAAAATGCCGGTTCATATGTAACGACGACAGTTGTCCAGTGGGATAAGAACATTATAATACCCAGTGGTGCAGTACGACCCGGTGTCAGATCACCAAAAATCTGGTGTGCAACACCAATTATACCAGCAAATATGGAGTGATTATCTATCAGGGCGTTGTCCGGATCTTTATTACATTACCCTTTCAGGGTAATAATTTATCAATTGTGATTGCTATGCTACTCTATGTGCTCTGTGGTTAATTTTTGACACTACGACATTTATCTTAAGGAGAAATCATGAAGAATAACAATATTTTATATCTGGGTCTTTTAAGTTTTATTTTTTTATTTTCAAATTGTGAACAAAAGATTGAGGGATGTTTTCCAAGCGATAAATTGCCAGCCCATATCACCCCTCTTACTACTTTTGGACAGCGGAGTGAATGGTCACTGGATGGAAAAGAGATTTATTTCGTTGATAGAGCCGGGGGAGATGTTTGGGTAGTAGATGTAAGTACTAAAAAAGCCAGACAAATAACGAAACCAGAAGACCGTCCGGAGGGACATGGTTATTACAGGGTATTGGTCTTAGCAAATGGTGATTTGTTGTTAGGCTGTGGACCAAAGAGACAAACCATGTATTTCCAGGTTTTGGACAAAGATTTTAAGAATCCTCCTTATAAAATTGAAGGAGAAGAACTTTGTGAAGGCCCCGCTGTTTCCAGGAAAACCATGAAAATTGCCTGGACTCTTCCCGGCCAAATGCAGATTTATATGGGAGAAATTGCTTATTCCGATGGCAAGGCGAAAATCATTAATAAGAAATTATTGATAGATAATAAAGAAATTGTTACGGTTGACGGCGTAGACTATGAAACTATTATTGAAACTCAAAACTGGCGACCAGGTAAGGAAGAAGAATTGATCTATTCACAATACAGAAAAGGGGATGATTTATTTAAGAGTGAAGTTTTTGGCCTCAACATTATCACCGGTGATAATATCAATTATTCAAAATCTCCGCATACATATGATGAACCAGAAGGAATATATCCGGATGGCGAATATACTCTCACGGAATGTGACAGACACCGGCCCACTAATAGAAGCAGTACCATCGAAGTTTATAAATTAAAACTCGAGGAAAATACCAAAGATTATGAAAGACTTGTTTTTTTTAGTGACGTTGAAGGATTCAGGTCCAGTAATCCCGTTGTCCGCGATGATGGAAAGTTTTTTGTCTTCCAGGCTTCAGAAGCCAGTTCGGATGCAGGAGTTGGTTGTGGCCTGTATTTATTTGACATTGATCAATTTTAACAGGCGAAGCAGACTAATAAAATAATAAAAGACTAATAATTCTATAACAACCAACCTCAGCCAACTACACCATGGGCAGTACAATACTGGAAGGACGCTGCCTGGGTAAGCAGGGGTTTTATCATATGACACGTCATGAAGGATTTGTGGGATACGGTATCATACTCTTTCAGAAAATTGCCAGGGTTACATTTAATGTGAGGCAATTCGCCCCAAAAAATTTTTAAAATAAAGCTTGACATTTTTAAAAATATTTATACATTTAGGATAAACGATTGCGCAAACCTTGCTCGAATTTATGATTAAATGTCAAATAATGACCATACAACATTAAAAATTATAGCGGGCAGTGCTAACGTTTCCGTAACAACTGTCTCGAGGGTCTTATCTGGAAAGGCAGAAAAGTATAGAATCAGTAAAAAAACAGAAGATATTGTTTACCGGATAGCACAGGATCTAAAATATGAGCCAAATCAATTGGCTCGTGCGCTTCGGATGAAACAATCATGTACCATCGGTGTGATTATCCCAGACATTTCAAATCCATTTTTCTCTTCTATTGTGAGACATGTTGAAATTGAGTCTCGAAAAGCTGGTTATATCGTGATGGTATGCGATAGCCAGGAAGATACTGAGATTGAAAAAAACGCTATTAATATGTTAGAAATGAGAAAAGTCGATGGTATGATAATTTGTCCGGTAGGAGAAGAATCAAAATATATTGAAAAACTTATAAATCGAAAAACACCAGTCGTGATAACGGATCGTTATTTTCCGAATTTAAATTTATCATATGTCACCTCGGATAATTATAATGGTTCGATACAGGCCGTAAATCATTTTATTGAGAAAGGTCACCGGAAGATAGCATTTATCCAGGGACTTTCCGAATCCTCTGTAAACAAAGATCGATTAAGAGGGTATAAGAATGTCCATCAGATGAATAGTCTTCCTATAAATGAGTCTTACATTGTTGGTGAGAACTTCGGTGAGCATAGTGGCTACATTGGATCAAAAATTTTAATGAGCGGATCAGATCATCCTACTGCAATCCTGGCGTGTAGTAATTTAATTTGTCTTGGAGCGATGCGGGCCTTAAGGGAAGATCAATTGAGGATCCCAGACGACATTTCGATGATTGCTTTTGACGATCATCCCTATTCTGATTATTTGTATACTCCAATGACAACAATTCGACAAAAAGTTAAAGATATCGGGAAAATTTCTATAAAATTACTGTTTGATATAATTGATTTAGAAAATCCATCAGAAAAAAAGGAAATAATAGTTCCTACAGAATTAATCGTTCGGAAATCAGTTAAAAGTTTGATATAATATACCGGGTTGTATTATTGCGCAAAAAGCGCATATAATTGAAATGTCTTGCATTAATTCTAAATGAATGGCTGTCTCTAGAATATGGCAACATGAATGAGTTAAGATATCTATAACTTTGAAAAAAGTGATAATTGTCACAAAAGTTTATTTGTATTTAATTATAATAATACGAACAAAATTGGAAAGGAGGTGGTGGAGCGAAATAAATTAGAGTTAATAAAGTTTGGCAATATGAATTTGTTTGAAGAATAGGTGTTTGGAATTAAATGAGGAACAAATCATTATTGCTGGAATTCAGATTTAATTTAACTGGAGGGTGTTATGAACAAGAATTTACTTAATAACATGGTATTTGGAATCATTGTTATATTTCTTTCAATTAGCACAGGATATGGACAAGGAGACAACACAGTAGATCCAATGGTTAATCTTGCAATTGGTGGAACCGTAACCGGTAATGCAGTAGATGGGCGGGGACTAGTCACTGATATTCTCTGGGATCCTTCTACAAGTGATTGGGTGACCCCATCAACGTACCACGAATATGGAATGGCTTATAATGATGTAATGGCTTATACAAAAGATGCTCCTTTGTATTGGCAGGTTGAATGGGATACTGAGAAGAATGTTAATTATCTCACTGTTGCGGGATGTTATGATAATCAGCCACAACCAACTACCGGCTGGTCTGTTCAAGTAATGGTTGATGGTGAATGGAAGGATTTTGCAAAAGCCCATAATGGATATGAGGCAGATACGTTAAGAGGAGTAAACGATGGGAGCACCACTAACCAAACGAATTGGCTCTCGGATGGACTGCTCGAATGGAGAGGATTTGACCCGGTCGTTACCAAAGGGATTAGATTTAATGCATACGCAAATCCTGATAGTGTAGCGGAAGATAGCATTAATGTTAATAGGGCTGACAGTCTTTGGAGTTTTACTTGGACGGGAAGAGAGAAAAAGGGTACAAAATCTGTTCTAATTCAGTACCTTGACCATGCTGGAGCAGCTGCCGATAATGAAATGGATAAAATGGTAAATCTGGGTCTTCTGGACGAATGTGTTCTCAGTGCAAGTTTTAATTTTGTGAGAGACGATCCTAATTTTCACGAGTCGCGTGGTCACCCAATCTGGATTCAGTATGATCCTGTAAAGAATGATTATCATTATAAGGAAACTGCATGGGGTGAATTTGGGTTTGCCTACCAAAGCCCAGACAACATAGATGATCATATGGGCTTTCCCGACGAACCACCTTCAGATATGCTGTATGCACCAGCGGAGTGGGGTCAACTGCCTAATCTTGGCTTTTATTATATGATTTCGTGGCCAGTAGCTAAGAAGGTTAATTTCTTTACCTGGGGCGGTGTTTATGGTAATCAGCCACAGCCGGACACACCCTGGGCGCTTCAGTACTGGGATGGTTCTGAGTGGGTAAATTTAGTAGACGGCATAGGGTGGGCGTGGGATGATGCGACGGCTGTAGAAGATACGCTATGGCCATATACTCCTGGAATCAGCAATGATGCACTCGGTATATGGATGTCCGAAACACCGGTTACAACAAATCATCTGCGGTTCTCAGCTTGGTCCGACGGAATTAGTCCTTTAAAAAGTTATCATATTCGAGCCCGCGGTGGAGATATGATATCAAACCAAGATGCGGATAATGGTTGGGGCACCTACGCCGAGGACGGAACCGGTTTTAAGTCTATGCTTGTTCAGTATATTGATGTTGCGGCATTAACAGCTATTGGATCAGATGATTTGGTACAACCCTCTAAGTTCGCTCTTCATCAAAATTATCCGAATCCATTTAATCCGCAAACGAATATTCAATTTGTCCTACCAAAAGCGGGTCATGTGAAATTATCTGTCTATAATGTATTAGGACAAGAAGTTGCCGTATTGGTAAATGCGAAAAAAACAAGTGGATTACATCAGGTAACATTTGATGCGGCAACATTAAGTAGTGGTGTTTATTATTACCGGATTAAGTCAGACGCAGGAACTCTTACAAAGAAAATGATGGTAATAAAGTAAGTATCGTATCATTAGTATCATTAAATGTAGCGACGCGATTAATCGCGTCGCTACATATTTCATGAAATCAGAAATATTCTCAGGTTGCTAAACTGGTTGATACAAATTTCATGAAATCAGAAGCAATCGCGATTTACCAAAATAACTGTAATGTGAATTTATACACAAGCCGTAGGGTGCTAAAAATGTGTAAAAATCTATGTTTAAAATTTATCGTACTTATTTTCGTACTCCTCATAGGCAATACATTCGCTCAGACAACCGGAAAAATTATCGGGAAGATTCTGGACGGTGAAACCAATGAACCGGTTGCCGGCGCAAATGTGCTCCTCCTGGATACAAAAATGGGAGCTTCAACGGATCTTGACGGAGATTTCATGATTCTCAATGTTCCACCGGGAACGTATAATCTTGAAATCCAGATGATAGGTTATCAAACAGTGAGAAATGAAGGAATCCTTGTTTCTGTAAACAGAACCTTTTCCACGACAATTGAATTGACGCCCACAGTATTAGAAGGTGAAGTCATTGTTGTCACGGCTGAAAAGGTGGCAATCAAAAGGGATCAGACCAGTTCGATTCGCAATGTATCCTCAGATGATATTAAGATTTTACCGGTTGATTTTATTGAACAGATTGTTGAACTGCAGCCTGGTATCGTTGGTAATCACTTCAGAGGTGGACGGGCCAATGAAGTGGCCTACATGATCGATGGCGTGATGGTGACTGAATCCCTTTACCGGGAAGATCAGATGGTTGAAGTCACTCCAAACGCGGTTGAAGATATGGAGATCATTACCGGTGTATTTAACGCGGAATATGGTAATGCGATGAGCGGTATCGTAAATATTGTCACCAAAGAAGGAGGCAATAAAATACAGGGCGCAGGTTCGGTAAATGTAGGCAATTATGTTACCTCTCACAAGGATGTATATGTTGGTTTAGAAGAAACGGGAACACCACATATTCAAGACTATAAACTGAGTCTTTCAGGACCGGTAATTACCGATAATCTGAATTTCGTAATCGATGGGCGATACTTTAAAGATGCAGGCTATTTAAACGGTATCAATCATTTTAATGTGGATGATTACAGTGACTTCGGGAATTATCCTATCACGTTTACTAGTGATGCAAATGGGGATGAGACCATTGTGATAATGGATGACAGGGAGGAAGTATTCCTTTTTGGAAAGTTATCTTTCAAACCGCTTACCGCTCTGAAAGCATCCTTAATTTATACTTACAATGATTCCAAGTATCAAAACTATAACCACCAGTATTTTTACAATCCATATGGATTGTCCACACACAAAGATAATTCACAGATGCTCGCTTTATATATAAATCATATGCTAAGCCCCAAAGCATTTTATGAGTTAAAATTATCCCACATCGATTTCGAGCGCGGACAGTATATCTTCGAAAATCCTCTGGATCCGGGATATGTACATAATTTTTATAGTAGGCAAACCGGCCAATGGTTTTCTACAGGCGGACAGGATAAAAATCACACACAGGGTACTGAAGCGACGTCCAGAATAAAATTTGATTTAACCTGGCAATTACATAAAAGCCACAGTTTGAAAACCGGTGTTGATGGGTCAAAAATCTGGCTGGACCACAACTTTATCAATATACAAAATGCATATGAAGGAACGAATGAGGAGGCAATGTTCACCACTGATCCTTTAACGGGTAAACGTACATATACTTACTATGAGCCGGAAGTTCGGTCAGATAGGTCAGTTTATACGGATCGATATAAAAAAGAACCGATTCAATTTGCCGCCTATGTGCAGGACAAAATGGAGTTCGCGGACATGGTCGTCAATTTTGGAATCCGTTATGATTATTTTGATCCGAAAACAGTTTATCCAACAGATTGGAGAAATCCGGCAAATCAGGATTTTTTTGAAGATAAATCAAGGATGAGTACTTACCCTGAAGCAGAGGCACAATACCAGTTCAGCCCCAGGTTGGGATTGGCTTATGAAGTGGGAGAAACAGCATTACTCCGATTCTCATACGGCCATTTTATGCAGGTTCCACCACTCAATTACTACTATCAGAATAGTAATTTTATTGTAACTGAATTGGGTATGGTCGGGAATCCACAGTTAAAAGCCCAAAAAACAATTCAATATGAAATTGGTTTGTGGTTGCAATTAACACGGGAAATGGATTTTGAGGTTGCTGTCTACTATAGGGATATTTATGATTTGTTAAGCTCCAGACTGCTTTACACTTACTCCCAAATTCGCTTCGGATTATATGATAATAAAGATTATGGAAACGCCAGAGGTTTAGAGTTGAAATATCAGGCCAGATTTGGAGAGTTTGTTATTAATGCCAATTACACATTACAGTATACCCGCGGCGTTGCCGATACTCCTGAATTTGCTTTCAACAGGGCGGGCCAGGACCAGGATCCTGTAAACAAATTAGTACCGTTAGAGTGGGATCAGCGTCATACGTTTAATCTTACAACGGCTTATAATACACGGAATTTTGGTCTAACTTTTCTGTTTTTGTATCACTCAGGAAGACCCTATTCATGGCTTCCAATTGAAGAGAGTCCGCTTAGAGTGATCAACTTGTTACCCAATAATCAGGAACGACCCTCACAATTCCGCGTAGATTTAAACGCGTTTTATAATCTTTTCACTTTCTCGAATATAGATGTGAGATTAACCTTATTGGCCTATAATATTTTTGATACTTTAAATGAAAATACTGTCAATGAAACCACAGGGCGCGCCTATACAGGGATTGTCCGTCCGATTGATGAAATTTCACATAAAAGCAATTTCTCTGAATATACTGATGTATTACAAAATCCCGGAATGTTTGATGCACCACGTTCAATAAGATTGGGCCTGGGATTTCAATTTTAACAAATTTAACCAACATTCGGCAGGAGATTAATAATGTTGAAGAAACAAACGCTAATATTCATTTGTACAATAATGTTGCTATCTCTTTTTACTTTTCAGGTATTTGCACAGGGTAAGAAATATGAAGGTCCGGAAGACCCGGCAGGAGACAGAGCTGCATTACGTGAAGGTATTATGGATGGGAATCAATTTAGTGTGGCTTTCAGAAATTATGGTCAGGTTGGTAGAAGAGGAATGTTTGATGGCGCAAAATGGCCAAAAGATTCTGAGACGGGTATGCAATTATTTGATCAGATGACAATACTTATCGGTGCTCAGGTTTTTACAGGACCAGACAGCCTACCGGTGTTTGATGAGGCGCAGATAGCATCCAGAACCGATCTGGATACATTATGGTATGTTCAAGCGGCGTGGAGTTTTGAAAATATGCTTGATCAAAATCCTGAGGGTGATCTCACATGGGGACTTCATCCCGTAGCCGGATATATCAGTGAGTTGAGTGAAACGCCTGCTCTCAGTAAGGATCCGCTTTCCTGGCCCCCGGGAGGCTGGCCTTCCCGTGGATTTGAAACAAAATGGCCGGGTGAATGGAATGGTCGCTTTGGACGCGGTGTACGGTATGCCCAGTTAGAAAGCTATTTTGTTGCTAATGATGCGCAAGATCAGGAATATCTGCAGCCGAGGCGGCGCGGAGTCTTGCCCATGTATTATCCGCGTCCGGGTGTTAAGATAGGTGATTTAAATCCTAATGTGACAGTCCAAAAAGGGCTACCCTGGGGAGGTCTTGGTATACGTGTGGAAGTACGTGGATATCAATGGGAAAACCCGCAGACGCGTGATGTGCTTTTCTGGGAATACAATATTAGTAACGTTTCGGATTATACGATACCTCGTGCTGGATTCGGTTACTTTATAGATATGGGCATTGGTAATTTCGCCGGTTGTGGGGATGATCAAGATGAACTTGGTGCTTTTAACAAATCTCACGATATGGCCTATCTTTGGGATGCCAATGCCATAGGTTGCGGTGGCTGGCCGACCGGAACAGTCGGTTTCGCATTTTTAGAAAGTCCGGGTATTAGTAGTGATGGTATTGATAATGATAACGATGGATTAACTGACGAAGCCCGCGATAATGTTGCCACGCAGATTATAGGGCCCACTGATGGCATTACAAATCTGTCAAATTTTATGGCATTTTATGGTTATAATAGTATTGATCAGTTGCGTGACCACTGGGATGCCGATGAAGACCAGGACTGGAAGGATGGTAATGACGAAAATGGCAATGGAATATATGACAATGGTGAACTTGCTTTTGATGATGTGGGTTTGGACGGTGTGGGACCGGGTGAATTAAATTATTATGGCCCTGATGCAGATGGTACAGAATGTAATCATAAACCTGACCTGTTGGAAGGGCTAAACAGTGAGCCAAATTTTGGATTAAACGATGTTTCTGAATCCGACATGCTGGGTTTAACCAGCTTTCATTTTCATCCCTGGCCGGGTGGTGATGGAATAAATCCGAAAAGAGATAGAGAATTTTATGAATTTTTCGTATTACCTGACTTGGAGCTATTTACGGGCGCGCCAGCCGATCGCGCTCCTGTATTTGGTTCTGGCCCTGTCCCTTTGGCACGCGGAACGACGGAACGTTTTTCTTCTGCAATGGTAGGTGCATTTGAAAATGTGGACCATTTGAATAACAATGGTAAGCCTTTTATACTGCTGGAGAAGAAAAAAATTATTCAATTAATATATGAAAGTGATTACCGTTTTGCTAAACCTCCTGAAATGCCGGTACTTACAGCGACTGCACAAGATGGGAATATTGTGTTAACCTGGGATGATAATTCTGAAAAATTTACCCGTGAGCCACTCCTTCAAGGTGAAAACGATTTTGAAGGATATAAGCTTTATAAATCGACAGATCGATCCTTTGTAGATGCCCAGAGAGTCTACGATGGATTTGGTAACCCTTCCGGGAAAGTGCCTATCTTTCAATGTGATTTAGTAAATGATATTCAGGGTTATACTGATTTTGGCATTCTTCAAGGTGAGACTTATTATCTCGGCCAAGATTCAGGGATCCGACATCATTACGTAGATAACGATGTTGAGAACGGCCGGACTTACTATTATTATCTCGCTGCCTATGACCGCGGTATATCGGGGGTCGATGCCAATATCGCACCGGCAGAAAATGTTGCATCAATTATCGTAGATGCGGAAGAAAATATTATTTGGACCAGCCCGAATGTGCAAATTGTAACACCTCATCAATTTGCAGCTGATTATATATCTCCAAATCTTGAGATAACGCCTGCTTATGGAGAAATAAAAGGAAGCGGCAAGCAAATCTCATTTGAGGGGATTATATCAACGGAGCTTAAAGAAGGTCATGAATACAGGCTTAGCTTTGTCGTAGATTCAGTCAGCTTTTTTCCAAGGAGCAAGCCATTTCCGGATATGGGTTATATATATCGAAATACTGGTTTTACAGTTTCTGATGTAACTGATTCAAATAGAATATTGATTCACCAAACGGAAGATGACTTTTGGGGGCAAAATATTATTTGGGAACCAAGCGGAAAATTTTGGTATGTGAATCCAAATCTCTCACTTGATCCATTGGAGGGGATTAAAATTAGTTGGTCTGACTTACCCACTTCAGGACCGGAATATGATCCGGAGAATACCGGCTGGATTGTTGGTCATGCCCCAATTCAAGACTCAGTTCAACAAAACGAGTATAGGTTTTACCCATGGCAAACTGATATTGTATTTACGTCAGGCGATATTACCTACACCACAAAAGCGACAGACATAAGTGCGATTCGCAAAGTAGGTGGAATCGATCCTTTTTACAAGTCGCTCCTGCTGCCAGGCCAAACATTTGACTTCTATGTCGAAAACAAACAATTTCAGGATTCATTAGGAGGAAATTTTTTACTCGACGTGCTCGCTTATGATGCGGATACCTCTGGTACTTTTGATATCCTTGAGGATGATGTCCTCATTGGCTATTCAAGCATGGATGATGATGAAATGAAATGGCAGCTTACGATTGCCACTTTCAATTTTAAAACTGCGGAATCCGCAGAGGAGTTACCTGCACCCGGAGATGTTTATAGGATTGAGAGTAAACGACCGTTTGTTCATGATGATCAATTCTCTATTAGAGTAATTGAACCCAGCTCGGAAATGAAGCAAAATGCAGAAGATTTAGATAAAATCAAAGTTGTTCCGAATCCATATATTGTCACCAATATGATGGAACCAGCCCTTCGCAATATCCACCTGAATCAGAGACGTCGGCTCATGTTCACTCATATTCCTGCTCAGTGTAATATAAAAATCTTTACGATAAGTGGTTATTTGGTCGATGAGATTGAGGTAACAAATGAACCCAGTAACGGCATTGTCCATTGGGATTTACTTACCAGAGAAGGTTTAGAAATTGCCCCGGGTATTTATGTTTATCATCTGAAATCAAATAATTCAGGTAAAGAAAAAATGGGGAAATTTGCGATTATCAAATAAATTGTAATCTTATGTCATCCTGTAAGGATCTTTGCAGTTGCTTGCAGGAGCTTTATCGACAAGTGCATAAATCCCTCCGGGATGACATATGAATATCTTTGTTGCATATAAGGTAAACCTCCATATCTTGAAAGGAGTAAAACTCGTGAAATCTCACAAACTTGTTCTTCTAACACTCATAACAGTCTTGACATGTATTCCACTACTCATTGCTCAGCCAGCACCTAGCAGAGTCGGGACAACGGCAGCAAACTTTTTAGAGTTAGGTTACGATCCCAAGGGAATTGCCATGGGGGATGCTGTTGTCAGTACTGTGAACGATTTATCCTCTATTTATTGGAATCCGGCCGG
>SDBT01003753.1_pt1 | contig 26145 bp, 19 predicted proteins | sample 2277101 | NCBI WGS metagenome assembly SDBT01 (sample SAMN10404973, study PRJNA504765) | marine sediment metagenome | isolation source: marine sediment core GS10_PC15, 103 cmbsf | place: Arctic Ocean: Southern Knipovich Ridge | collected 2010 | reverse complement strand
AGTTCTTTAAATAATTAATTTGTGTCTTTCTGAGGAAATCTTCTTGCTTCTCTCACGAAGAATCTATTTTATATTAGACTCTTCCGCCTTCGTTAGACTTTGGCGGGACAAGTCGTCGTATGCCTTTGTAAGAATTCCTCAGAGAGACAAGTTATTCCTCTTTGGAAGGGGATTAAGGGGGTTCCTTGAAATCAAAATTATTGTTCATTTGTTCGTTTTGTTTGTATTGTTCGTTGCTAAATTCTACAACCTGGCACATCAAACAAGATGGCACCGGCAACTTCACCTTCATCCAGGAAGGCATCGATGCATCAGTTGATTCCGATACAGTTCTCGTCTATCCTGGGACATATTATGAGAATATAATCTATAACGGGAAGAACATCATGGTTGCCAGTCTGGAACTCATAACCGGTGATCCAACTTATATTAGTTCCACCATCATAGATGGGCAGCAGCAAGAAAGCTGTGTTCAGGTTATTAATTGTGAATCGGATGCTACTATTCAAGGCTTTACTATAACAAATGGTTGGGGTAGTGACTATTGGGAAAGTGATGGTGGAGGGTTACAGATACGTGGAGTTTATGGACAGCATACATTTTTTTCTATCATAAACTGCAGGATAACAAAAAACTATGCTGAATTTGGTGGAGGAATACTCGGTTTCAGATCTGATATTTTCCTGTCTGGAACTTCAATATATTCAAATTTTGCTCAGATAAGTGCTGGTGGAATTGGAATAGTGAATACAAATCTTACCTTTGATGACGGAAACAGATGTAGTATATATGATAATTTTGCCGGCACAGGATTGGATTTATATTCAGAACATTGTGAAAATATTTATGTAATAGTTGATACTTTTTCAACTATAAATCCAACTAGATACTTTGCAAATTTTTATGAAAATCCTTTATATCCTAATCCATATACATTTGATATATTGCATTATTCTCTGGAGCAGGTAAATCATGATCTATATGTTTCTATGACTGGAGATGACCAGAACTCAGGATTATCCCCGGATGAACCGATGAAGACAATTGTGCAAGCAGTGCGCAGAATAGTATCCGATAGCTTAAATCCGAAAACCATACATCTTGCACCTGGGATGTATAGCAAGAGTATCAACGATCAATTTTTTGCTTTTGGTGGCAAATCCAATATCAAAATTATTGGTGAAAGTAAAACTTCAACCATAATAGATGGTGAAAACGGTTTTCACCCTTTATTTGTTATGGGAGGAGCTAATAATTTTGAATTAAAAAATATTACTTTCCAAAATATCATATATCGATCAATGGTTTTCTTGATTTTTGGTATAGGTAATACACGGTTTGAGAATCTGGTTTTACAAAATTATACAACAGAAGAAAATGGAGCATTTATAAGTAGTCCATCTGGAAATATGTATTTTAAAAATGTTGAAATAATTTCAAACAGTACCCAAGGAGCTGTAGCAGGAGTTTATTTATGCGAAAGCACTAATGTGGAAATTATAGGATGTAGATTTATTAATAATACAACTGAAGGTGGGATGTCCTCGCTTTGTGCAGGCTTGCAAGCTGCTTCATCCGGAGATATTATAATAGAAAATACTGTTTTTTCAGGTAATGTCCTTATCGCTACTGATTGGACTAATGCCAGTGCGTTAGCTTTAGGGGGATTCAACGGAACAAGTGGCAAGTTCACTATTTACAATTGTTTGTTTGAAAATAATCAGTGCTTTGGTACTGCAGATAAAACAGTGCTTCTTGATTGTTATGATGATATTGAAATAAATAATTCAACATTCGTAGATAATTCCAGCACATATACCTTATCCTTAATTAGAAACCATATAGATTTTCATAATAATATACTCAGGAATAATTGCAATTATGAAATTGTATTAGCTGATAATACACCATGGGGTTATACTTCGGAAATCGATGTTTCTCATTGCAATATCCAGGGAGGGCAAAATGCAGTCTACAATCAAAATAATGCTAATATTATTAACTGGTTGGAAGGCAATATAGATGAAGATCCGATGTTTATTGGTACTTTAGAATATCCTTATCAACTTTCACAGTTTTCTCCCTGTATCGATGCAGGAACACCGGATACGACTGGTTTATACATTCCACCTTGGGATTTATTGTATAACGAAAGAGTGGTAGACGGAGATGGTGATGGAATAGCAATAATCGATATTGGAGCTTATGAATTTCAAGATTCTGTCTCGGTTTTAGAAGACATAATCATGCCAATTACCCAAACAAAAATATCTAATTACCCAAATCCCTTCAATCCTTCTACAACAATTCAACTTGCTCTTTCAGAATCAGGGAAAGTTGTACTGGCAATTTTTAACATTAAAGGTCAGAAAGTAAAAACTTTGATGGATGCTTATTCTACAAAAGGTCATTTTAAGATTATCTGGCGAGGGAAAGATGATAATAAAAGATCAGTAGCTAGTGGACAATATTTTATTAAGCTTAAAGTGAATGGCGAAGAAAGAGCTGTAAGTAAATGCGTTTTGCTTAAATAAAATCTGAAGTCTTCCTTCCGATTTCTGGGAAAGCTGCTTGTAACAAAAGTGTCAGGTCTCAGATTGAGAGAAATGCGAGATGAGCCCCGCACACTCGAAACATTAGGCACATTATATCTGACTAATAATTAAGGATTCCAAAATGCATAAAGAAATATTTAAGAAACAAACACCTGAAAACATGAAAATTGAATATTGGGTAACTCTTTGGGAAGAACTAATAGAGAACTATAACATGAATTCTTATGGATTAGAATTAATCAATCCTCAATTACTTTTGCTAAATATAATTGATGATATTGAATCTAATCAATCAATTAAAAAAAATCTAAAACAGTATTATCTTAAAATGTTGGGGTTTTTTATAAAAAATGATCCGGGTATATACAAAAAATTCAAATCTAATTTCAATTTAATTTTAAAAGCTTTGAACGAAGATAGAGTGTTTTATCTAAAAACTATCTGTCAAAAAACACTGAAGATTTTTAAATCAAGCGATTATTTCAGGGAGTTATTTTTTTCATTAAAATCAATACTGACAAATGGGATTTGGGAAGATGATAATGAAAATAATATAAAATTTTTAAGTCAACACTTAATTACTGAACTTTTAATCAATGGTTATAAATTAAAAGCAATAGAGAAATTCCCTAGAAATCTGTTTTCAGGTTATAGACTCATGGGTAAATACCTATATTCAGAATTCCCTGCTAAGACTAATATAAATGACTTTTTGGATAACGACAAAATAGATATAAAGAAATATAATCAATCTCTAAAAGAAGAAATCGAGAATTTAACAATAACTGATAGATTGGATTATTTTATTAAATATTTTTCAAAACATACAAAAACATACTATATTATCTGTCAACTTAATGGTATAAAAGCCAATGAAATTGATTTCAAAATTGGTAACATACGATTTTATTCTCCTACCCAAAAAACAATCACACAATATTCTGAAGAGAAATTAGAATATAAAAGAATCACAGGAAAAGATGTATTTGATGAAGTTAACCCAGAGCTTTTTAAGAGTAAACCAGACGATAAATTATTGAATATCGTTGTCAAAATTGATGCTATAAACATTGACTCTGCTTCCCTACATGCGACTAGATTGATGGAAAGAGCTTTAGATTTATTAAGATGTTTTTATGATTCAAAATACCCCTTCGAGCTAAGCAGTCATCAAATAGTTTTAGATTCTAAGAAACAAGAGATATCGTTTACATTAGGATTAAAACATTTTAACTTAAAGAATCAAACGTGGTTTCTTGAATTGTATGATAATCCTAAAAGTTATATGCAGAAAATAATACAGTCAGTTGGTCTTTTTATTCAAAAACCACTGATAGAATTAAAAGAAATAGAAAAGAAAATTATAAATTCATTACACTGGTTTCGAAAAGCAAGTGAAACAGATAGTATTGAAGATAAATTGTTAAATTACTGGATAATAATAGAAAATATAATTAGTGTAAGTCTAAAATTACATGAATCATTAAATAAGGATTCTAAAAAATATAAACTTTCTCTCATTCAAGAAATTATTCCATGTTTAAATATACTAGATTATACAAAAAGCTTTTCTAATGAACTGTACGATTTTTTGATTTTTATGAATATGTATAATCCTTCAATTCCTAAAGAATTAGTAAAGAAATGCTACTTAACTCCTAAAGCAGGTACACTAATAAATTTGACCAAATTTCTTAGATATTTCCCTGAACTCAAAAAATATACTAACTTAAAAATTCTAAAAGATAAAATTGAATTTGCGGAAAATCTATATTACAATCCTTTGAAAGCAAGCTATATAATCTCCCAAAAGAATAAATCGATAAAAGAAGATTTAATGATGATTTATCGTTTTAGAAATAAAATATCACATAATGCTCATTATCAAGACACTTTGCTGCAGTTCTATGTCTCAAAAGCTGAGATGTATTCAAAGCAATTATTACAAACTGTTATAGATGGATATTGTCATAAGAACTTAGAATCTCTTGATGAAATATTGATGACCAAGTATGTTGAATATGACCAACTTATTAAGAATATTGAAGTGGATAAAATTAAGCTAATTGATTTAATATAATGTGCCTAACAAGCAGCTCCACATTAGAGCAAGAAGATGAGCAAGAAGAATGTGGCAGGCTCCAAACATTAATCAACATTCCGCTTCGCTCCATGTTGATTAACGGCGGCGTGCCACTTAAAAGAAACTCGCAACCGTATCGAAGCGGAACATCGTTTAACACTACGTCCACGGGGTCTCGCAAATCGGCAACCATTGACTTTGATTTGCTCGTCTCTTATCATCTTACTAATCGCATCAGGATTATGAGCAAGCTCAAATCCAATGCTCATGGCAAGATGACGTGGCACGCCGCCGTTAGCCACAATTTTGAAAAGGATTGAATATGCTATATGATGTTTTGATAAGCCGTGATTTAAAAGATAAAGATTTTTTTTAAAGTTTCTTGCAAAAGAAATCAAATTGAAGTTTGGTGTGATGAGATTAATTTAAAAAATAGGAGATAGTAAGTTATGAAATTGTTAACTAATGGAAAAGATGTTTTTCAAGATCAAAAAAAAGTTTTAGATCTTAGAAAAGCGATAAATACTTGGATTAACGGTATCAAAAATCACAATTTAGAAAATCTTGGTGATAAAATAGAAATTTCATCAGCTTATTATAAACCTTCTTATTGTGTAGGTTTAATTACCAGATATGAAAAAAGGATTCTAAATTTTACGCAAGAACCTTTTACAAATCAGACTGTTTCAAAGCGAGTAATTACTTCCATATCTCAAGTTAATCGTTGGGATTACGAACTAACTAAAACTACTGAAAATATTCCTAAACCAAAAATTTGGAAAATTCCTGGCTCAGAAGAGGTAACAACTTGTCCAAAATGTTCGGGGAAAAAGCAAATAAAATGCCCGGATTGCAGTAATGGTAGGATTACGTGCCACATTTGTAATGGGTCAGGTAGATTAGTTTGTAGTTCTTGTAATGGTAAGGGCTATCACAGATGTAGTAGTTGTGGAGGAAAAGGATACACTGAATCACACAGTACTAAAACTAGAACAAAATATTCCTCTTATGGAGAAATGCGACAAGAATCATACACGGAAACTACAAAACGTAATTGTAAAAGCTGTAATGGAAAGGGAAATCATCCTTGTCGCTCGTGTGGAACTACAGGTTATGTGAGATGCCGAAATTGCAATGGTGCCGGTACTGTGAAATGTAGTACGTGTCATGGATTCTCACAAATAATTTGCCCTGTTTGTTCCGGAGTTGGGCAAATAATAAAATATATACAGTTAGAACATAGTTTTGAGGATAAATATCACAAGTATTGCAAAACTTATGATTCTTTGAATCATAGTTTTCCAAAATTAACAGAACTTTCTAAAGGTGCATCCGGTTTTAGTTTATTACATGAAAATAAATCAAGTTTTCAAGAAAAATATTTATCAAATTTCCCATATATCGCACAAGAATACGATAAATTACATTATGAAACCATTCAAATAGTTCAAGAATCAAATAACAGTATTAAAATTAATAAACAACAACTTCAAGTCTTTGAAATTCCGGTTTATGAAGTATCGTATTCGTATGAAGAGAAAAACTATACTCTCCTTGTTTATGGTGGAAAGCAAAAAATTTATGCTCCGATTAGCCCACTTTCAAAGTTTGCAGATTCCGTTTTGAAAAATGCTAAACGTTTTTATAAAACAAAACAATACTCCAAAAGTTTGGAGCAATTGAATAAAAATATCACTTTAAATCAGGAGAATATCACTAAAGAAGTTTCTGACTTGAAAAATAAAATTGTGAAGCACATTCACCGTGACTATAAGGTTGGTTCTGTTATTGGTTTAATTGCATCTATTGGTTTATTTACAGCTTTGGTAAATTTACTTTCAGAACATTTCTATTTTATAATTCCGAGAGTCGCAAAATTTTATGATGAGATAATAACTCTTCCAAAGGTGCTTCCATGGGTGATGGCTGCAATTTATGCGATTTTTATGATCTGGTTTATATCCAAAAATAGCAATTATACTATTGAAAAATATGGGATTAAAATAAAATCTTCTCTTTTCAGAAAAATAGTGTCAATTGTGAATTTTCTCATATTTGGTTTAGGAATCTCTATATTAATCTTTCTAATTAACTCAACAGGTTTGTTGATTCCAATTGCATCTGTAGCCGGTTACTTTTTTGATAAATTAATTCAATAGGGAGTTTTTTATGAACGATCAAATAACTGTTATGTCATCAATTTTGAATCCAATAAACGATTATTTAAAATCTTTTACAAAGAAAAAGGATAAAAATTTCTTTAAAACACTTTTATTTTTCTTACTACTTGGCTTTACTGGAATTCCTATAATAAAATTTGGAGAGTTGAAGAAAGGTGGAGTAATCTTTCTTTGTTTAATCTTGGGTGCAGGTTCCAATTTCTTTTTTGATATCATGATTTTAAGGCAGGTGCTTTGTCTAATTTGGATGTTCAACTATATCGCAGCTTTTTGGGAATTGCTACAAACATCAAATAAAAAGTGGTTTTTTAAAATAATAGTTATAGTTTTAAGTTTCATTCCGACCGAACTTGCTGTTGTATACCTTTTTCAACTTGCATAATGAATGTTTTTTATGTTATCTGATTTTATCACCTTGATTGATTTTGTGGTTAACAAGCCACTCCACATTCAGATTGAGAGAAGAGCAAGAAGAGCGTGACAGGCTCCAAACATTAGCTGCAATAATAAAAGAGTTTGATTGTTGAAATTATACTTAAAAGAGAATAAATCATAAGCAAAAAAGGAGGAAAAGATGATACTAACAAACTTGGAAAATGTACCGGGAAAAGCAACGGTTGAACATTTTGGAATTGTTGCTGGCAGTACAGTGAGAGCTAAACATATTGGTAGAGATTTTATGGCAGGATTGAAAAATATTGTTGGAGGTGAACTCCGTGCTTACACTGAACTTCTTCGGGAGTCACGCCAGCAAGCTACAGATAGAATGATTTCTCAAGCTGAGCAGTTAGGAGCAAATGCAGTAGTTAATATTCGATTTTCAACCTCATCGGTAACTCAAGGAGCAGCAGAACTTTATGTTTACGGAACTGCTGTAAAAGTCGAATAAGCGAGTATGATATGTTCAATCAATATTTAATTCAACTATATATACTTTTATTCCTAATTACTTTGGGCTATATAACCGGAACATTAATTGAGAAAAGGCATTATAGGTCAATAAAGGAAAGAGAACTGAAATTTCTAAAATTACCTGCTGTTACAATAAAAAACGCCCTTGATAAAGAAGCAATAATTAATAATGCAAATTTGGTAACAGGTAGTGCTGTTATTTCTATTGATTTTTTCAAAAGATTCCTGGCAGGTTTATATAATATTTTCGGTGGAGAAATCAAATCATACGAATCGCTGCTTGATCGGGCACGAAGAGAAGCAATACTACGAATGAAGGAAAAAGCCATCAATGCTGATATTATTCTTAATGTCAGGATTGAAACTTCAGCGATTGGAAAATTTGCCAATCAAAGAAAAACAATCGGCAGTGTTGAAGCTATTGCTTACGGTACTGCAATTACTTTGAAAAAATGATCAAATTCACACCTAAAGAAATAAATGATAATGTAAATATTTCCAAAACCTCTCCCATCAAGGATCTTTTTGTCCTTCTGGGAGGATTTTTAGGAATATTGATAATTATTTATATCGTACTTGGATTAGCTGTAGGTTTGGTTGTCTCAAGATTACCTGAAGGATTGGAAAACAGAATAGGCACTTTTTTATCCGCCAAACTTGAACCATCAGGAACAACCGAAATTGAAACAAAAATCCAACATTTTTTAGACGATCTTATTATCACTTATACAGAAAACGAATTTCATTATAAAATACATGTTATCCAGGAGGACAAAGTTAACGCTTTTGCTTTAGCTGGTGGTCATATTGTAATATTTTCCGGACTCATGGAAACTGTGAAAAGCGAAAATGAGTTGGCATTTGTTTTAGCTCATGAGCTAGGACATTTTGCTAATCGTGATCATTTGTGGTTTTGGAAGAAAGCTTGTGATACTTACATTATCAACTTTGATTCTTGGTAATAATAGCGATATAACCCAGACTTTAGTTAGTTCCTTAGGAAATGTTGAAATGAAATTCTCTCAACGACAAGAATCCGCAGCAGACCTGTTTGCGGTTGACCTTGTTAACAATAAATACGGACATGTAGAAGGTGTTTTTGATTTCTTTGTAAATAATAACGAAGAAAATAATTCTAAAAGAAAAAGTTATTTTTTTGCGTCTCATCCACATCCTGAAAAAAGAATTGAAATAATGAAGAAGTATATCAGGAAAAGAGGATTTGTTTTTGGCACTAAAACTCCCTTGAAAATAAAAAGTTAAAGATTTGTTTGTGAAAAATACAGCAGCTACACTGTGCCTTCGAGGACGTAGCGCACGCAACGTTAGTAGAAAATCACAAAAATAAACTCTTGACCTCCTACACATACAAATGTTTTTTGGATTGCGTAAGAAAGGAGGTAATCTTGGCAACGAATTTAGCTCTTAACAATACATTATTAATTGAAGCTCAAAAGATTGGAGGATTTAAAACCAAAAAAGACACTGTAAATACGGCATTACTTGAATTTATTCAACGACATAAACAACTCGAAATTGTCAAATTGTTCGGTAAAATTGATTATAATGCTGATTACAACTATAAAAAAAGTAGAAAACTAAATTGAAGGTGCTGATCGATACTTCAGTTTGGTCGTCAGCTCTACGTCGAAAAAAAGAAATCCTGAATGAATTTGAAAAAAGAATAGTTAATGAATTAGCTGAACTTATTAAAGAAACCCGTGCAGTAATAATCGGACCTATTCGACAAGAAATTCTCTCAGGTATTAATTCTAAAAAACAATATAAACAACTAAAATCAAAACTTAGAGCTTTTAATGATTTTCCAATAAATTCTGATGATTATGAAAAAGCAGCAGAATTCTTCAATGTGTGTCGCAACAAAGGAATTCAAGGATCTCATATCGATTTTATAATTTGCTCTGTTGCGTATAATAATAATCTATCGATTTTCACAACAGATAATGATTTCAATTATTACGTTGAACAAACAGGAATTATTCTACATAAAATAAGAGATTCATAATTGTAACTTGCTATAACGATACATCTAAGGTCAGGTTAAGTTTGTCTGATTTGGCAGTTGCCGAATTAACCCTTTGTTGGTTCGTCTTGGGAGGATTCTTCTGAATCAGCCGCACACGCAAAACATAATGGAAAATATGAGAAAAGCATAAATCCATTATAATAATGGAAAAGCAATAAAAAAAAATGGAGGAAAATGTGAAAAAAACAATTGGATTAATTTGTATCGGATTAATGCTCTTACTATTTGCAGGATGTGCGTCTTCTCAAAAAACAATTCAACAACAGCCACAAACTCTGGATTCTAGATTAGATGATCTGGTCAGTCAAATTGTGCTTAGTCTCTCTCAAAATCAAAAAACTAAAATCGCTATTATTGAGTTTTCAGATATTCAAGGAAACATTACAAATCTTGGCAGATATCTGGCTGAAGAACTTACTACACGCTTATATCGGACAGGAAAATTTGAAGTAGTGGAAAGACAACTAATGAATAAATTAATAAAAGAACAGGAATTAGGAATGAGCGGCTATATCGATGATAATACAGCTATATCTTTAGGACAGATTCTTGGAGTTGATGCTATAGCATCTGGTTCCATTACTGATCTAGGAAAAAGTATAAAAGTGAATGCGCGTCTTATTTCCACAGAATCGGGCAAAGTTTTTTCCGTTGCATCAGTGAAAATTCCAAAAGATGAAACTATTAGAATGTTACTTGGACAGACTTTCGAACCTTTAACGACTATAAAAACAGAAACGCAAACTCCAACCAATCCTATCGTGGAAAAAGAAGGTTTAAAATTTGAACTGATAGAAGCACGCATGTCCGGGCGAACAGTTATTTGCCAAATAAAAATCACTAATACAACGGAAGATGATAAAAAAGCTGAAGTGACTTACGGATGGCAGTATAAAACAATGATCTACGATGATACAGGAAATGAATATGTTATTTCAGCAGTGAAATTTGCGAATCAGTTGCAAAAAATAAAGGGACTTAGTCAATACAGTGGAGCTGGAAAAAAGATTATTGCTGGAACTTCAGTAAATATGGAACTCCATTTCGAAAAAGTTTCTTCAAAAGCGACAAAAATAACTCTATTGCAAATACTTTGTGGTTACAGGGGATTTAATGTTGAATTTCGTGATATTCCAATAAAAAAGATTTAATAGGTTGTTCGTTTTCGTTTGTATCCGTCATCGTTTACTCCGGCTTCTGACGGATGCCGGATCAAACTTTAGTCGGTTCGTTTTTTGTTGGGATCGTTGACAAATCTCACCTTACAACCTGTAACTCGCACCCCGCAACTCTTATTTTTCTATTTCACGCTTTTTTTTCATTTTCCATTTTCCATTTTTAATTTTTAATTTTTAATTTAATTGCTGTTCCCTTTTGTCACACCATTTTTTATATTGACTTAAATAGCGTGAAAATAAAATATTTTTGTGTTTTGTTTATTCTTTACGTATTATGAGATTCTTATTTTTGGAGTTTATTATATGAGTGATTTGACTTTCTTCACAAATGAACCCGGTCATACATTATTAGATCGGTTTAAAAGTAATTTAATGACTACTCGTTTTTTTGATGTCCTTGTTGGATATTTCTATACCAGTGGTTTTTATGCATTGTATAAATCGTTAGAAAACACAGAAAAAATTAGAATTCTTATTGGGATCTCAACTGATAAAAAGACGGTTGAATTCATTGAAAAATCAAGGCTGCTTCAAATACAATTTTCTCATTCGGAAGTAAAAGATTTATATTCAAAAAGGGTAGAAAGCGAGATTAGTTCTTCAGCAGATTCATTTAAAGTCGAAGAAGGTATCTTAAAATTCCAGGAGTGGTTGAGAAATGGTAAATTGGAGATTAAAGCTTATCCAACATCCAGCCTTCATGCCAAACTTTACATCATGACTTTTCAAGAAGGAGATAGAGATGTTGGTAGAGTTATTACTGGCTCCAGCAATTTTACTCAAGCAGGTCTTGTAGATAATCTTGAATTTAATGTTGAGTTGAAAAATCGAGCTGATTATGAATTCTCAATAAATAAATTCAACGAACTCTGGGAGCAAGCTGTTGATGTTAAAGACAAATATCTGGAAACCATTTCTCGTACCTGGTTAAAACTCATAACTCCCTACAATTTATATCTTAAGTTTTTATATGAATATTTTAAAGATGAACTGAATATTTCAGAAGATATTACTCTAAAGTATTTTCCAAAAGATTTCATGAAATTAGAATATCAAAAAGAAGCTGTATCAAATGCAAAAAGAGTTTTACTTGAATTTGGAGGTGTTTTCCTTTCTGATGTTGTAGGTTTGGGAAAAACATATATGGCTGCAATGCTGTCAGGTGAACTTGACGGTCGCACTTTAGTCATTGCACCCCCAATTCTCTTAAATAAGAATGATCCTGGTTCTTGGTATAATGTTTTTTCAGATTTCAGGATTCCTGCAGATTTTGAATCTTTAGGAAAACTTGATAGTCTAATTAAAAGAGGAACAGCCAAATATAAGAATATTATCATCGATGAAGCTCATAGATTTAGAACAGAAAGCAATATTACTTATGAAAAACTCGCTCAGATTTGCAGGGGGAAAAGAGTTATTCTGGTTACTGCTACACCATTAAATAATACTCCTTCAGATATTTTAAGCCAACTCAAACTTTTTCAAAAATCCATGAAAAGCACAATTCCCGGTTTGCCAAATTTAGATATGTTTTTCTCTACTCTTGAAAAGAGATTAAAGAACCTCGATAGACTTAAAGATCGCGATAAATTCATTAAAATATCAAAAGAAAATTCTATTCTTATCAGGGAAAAAATTCTTAAATTCCTGATGGTTAGAAGAACAAGAACTGAAATTCAGAAATACTTTAAAAACGACTTAAAGGAGCAAGGATTAAAATTCCCGGAGGTTGCAAATCCACAACCATTATTTTATCAGCTTAATACAGAAGAAGATAAAATTTTTATAGATACGATCAGATTAATTACAAAAGATTTCAAGTATGTTCGTTATACTCCTCTTTTACCAAAATACTTCATAGGAACAATTACCCAACCTGAAGAATTGGCTCAAAAGAATATGAGAAAATTTATGAAAATTCTTCTCATAAAACGCCTGGAAAGTAGTTTCTATGCTTTTAATAATTCGATTGATCGTTTTATAATTTCTTATGAAAAATTTATTAAGGAATTTGGTAAAGGGAATGTGTATGTGAGTAAAAAATATTCAAACAAGATTTTTGAACTTATCGATAATGATGATGACCGGGCAATTCAAAGATTGATTGAAGAAGAAAAAGTAACCTGGTTCGATGCAAAAGAATTTAAAAAAGTTTTTAAAGATGATTTGATTCAAGATTTGAATGTTTTAAAAGAAGTTAAAAAAATATGGAGCAAAGTAAAAAGAGATCCGAAAATTATTGAATTTATTGATGTCCTTAAAACTGATCCGATCCTGAAAAAGAAAAAATTGATAATCTTCACAGAATCAAAAGAAACTGCTGAATATTTAGAATCAAAAATTCAAGTTCATTTTCCCAACCAAGTATTATTATATACAGGTAAATCTTCCTCCAAAATCAGGGAAAAAGTTACTGATAACTTCGATGCAAAAGCAAGAGTTCCTAAAGATGATTTCCGAATTCTGGTCTCAACAGAAGTTTTGTCCGAAGGTGTGAATCTTCATCGCTCCAACATTGTTATAAATTATGATATTCCCTGGAATCCTACTCGACTGATGCAAAGAGTTGGTCGTATAAATCGTGTTGATACAAAATTCGATACTATTTATTCTTATAACTTTTTTCCCACGATACAATCAAATGACCAGATAAAACTTACAGAAGCTGCTGTTGCAAAAATTGCTGCCTTCATCTCTCTTCTTGGTAATGATGCACGCTTACTTACTGATGGTGAAGTGATAGAATCTCATGAATTATTTAATCGCTTAACTTCTAAAAAAACCATAACCGGTGAAGATGAAAAAGAAATAAGTATTTTGGAATATATTAGCGAAATAAAAAATATCAGGGATAAAAATCCTGATTTATTCGCAAAAGTTAAAAGATTGCCTAAAAAAGCAAGATCTTCAAGATATAATTCAGAAGAATCTGGTTCTTTACTTACCTATTTCCGAAAAGGCAAACTTCAAAAATTCTTTCTGGCAGATACAAAAGAATCAACAGAACTTGATTTTTTTACCGCTGCCAAATTGCTTAGAGCAGAAATAGAAACAAAATCAACTAAACTGAGTAAAGATTATTACTCTTTATTGGATATGAATAAAAATTCATTTGAATTTTCTACTATCGAAGAACCTTTCAATGAAAACGGAAAAGGAAAAGGCGGTAGAGACAGCACCACACAACTCCTGAAAATTCTGAGAGCGATGGATGATTACAGACAATATACGGAAGACCAGGAACTTTATTTGAGAAAAGTTATTAAACAAACCGAAGAAGGCGGTTTACCAAAACAGACAATCAGGGTTGCTCTAAAAGAATTGAAATCAGAAATTAATAACGGAATAAGACCGTTAAAATTTTTAGCTGTCTTACAAAAAAATATCCCGGATGAACTTCTTAAACAACATATTGCAGAATCATCTGCTTCAACTTCCGGTCCAAGGGAAGTTATATTATCAGAATTTTTTACAGGGGAATAATTATGGAAACAAAAATTGCGGTTTTTTTTTAAAGGGAAAGAAATTAGAAAAACTATTCATAATAATGAATGGGTATTTTCGGTTATTGATGTTATATCTGTTTTAACTGAAAGTAAAAATCCCAGAACCTATTGGAAAGTATTAAAACATAGGTTATCTAAAGAAGGCTCGAATCAAACGGTTACAAATTGTAACCAGTTGAAAATGAAAGCTACTGATGGAAAAATGAGAATGACAGACGTAGCAAATACAGAAAATTTGTTTCGTATCATCCAATCCATACCATCTCCCAAAGCAGAACCTTTCAAATGCTGGCTGGCTCGTGTCGGCTATGAACGAGTTCAGGAAATTGAAGACCCGGAATTAGCAACAAAAAGAACTAAAGCTCTTTATAAAGCAAAAGGCTATTCCGATAACTGGATTGAAAAACGAGTGCGTGGAATTGCCATCAGGGAAGAACTTACTGATTCACCCCGTTGGATGTTTACTATCCCACGGGGTAAATGGGATAAACGAGGAATTAAAGAACAAAGAGAATATGCAATTCTCACTTCAGAAATTTCCAAAGCTGCTTTTGGGTTTACTCCTTCCGAATACAAAAACCTGAAAGGATTAGAACGTGAAAACCTGCGTGACCATATGAACGACCTGGAACTGATCTTTTCGATGTTGGGAGAAGCTGCTACAAGAGAAATAACAATAAACATAAATGCTAAAAAATTTCCCAAATTAAAAAAAGCAGCAAAAGATGGTGGTGATGTCGCAGGCAAAGCCCGTAAAGACCTGGAAAGGAAAAGCGGTAAGAAAGTCGTCTCAAAACAGAACTATTTAGAATATCCGGAAAATGAAAAATTAATTGAAGAATAAAAACGATGAATAAACAACAGGCAATTAATCTAATAAAAGATACTTTTGAAAAGCCCTTTGAAAAATCTCAGTTTATATATTTTATTTCAAATCTCTTGAACCTGAAACAAAATGAAATTATAAATGAACACCCTTACTCCGGGAACTACATTCCTGAAGCTTATAGACAATACATAAACTCGCTTTACCGAATAGCCAAATATGAAGATGACTCCGGCAAGAAAATAGATGTTCTGATCGTTCGTTTGGAAAAAGTAACTTCTCTCGAGCGTGCCCGTTCAATGCAGAGGAATTTCATTGCCTGGTATCTGAAGTTAAGTCGCGGTTATTATAAAGATGCTGCTTTGGTTGCTTTTGTTTCTCCTGATGATGAAGATTGGAGATTCTCTTTTGTTAAAATTCAGTATCTTTTCAAAGATAACAAAGCTGCTGAGATGTTATCTTCTGCTCTCAGATATTCTTTTCTTGTTGGTGAAAATGAGATAAGTTATACAGCCCAATCCCAACTTATACCTTTTCTTATTGATGATAAAAATAAACCTTCTTTAGAAATGTTGGAACAAGCTTTCAGTGTGGAGAAGGTTTCCAATAAATTCTTTAAAGAATACAAATTCTTGTATGAAAAAGCTCTTGATGAATTTAATAGTAATGAAGTATTTACCAAAGTTCTGGAACAAAACAGCAATTTATCTGTTGATCTATTTGTCCGCAAGCTTCTGGGTCAGGTTGTATTCCTCTATTTTCTACAGAAAAAAGGATGGCTGGGAATTAAAATTAATGAACTCGGATGGAAAAATGGTAATCGAAAATTTCTCAGATGGGCTTTTGAAGATTGTAAGAAAAAAGATAAAAATTATTTCGATAGATTCTTACAACCATTATTTTACGCCGGATTTAATAAGAAAGAAGAATTGTTCCAGTATGATGAATTTCAATTTAAAATACCTTTCCTGAATGGTGGTCTCTTCGAAGAATTATTTCATTGGGAATCAACTTTTATAAATCCAGCAAACACCCTTTTTTCAAACAAAGAAATTCAAAAAGACGGAAGTATCGGCACCGGAATATTAGATATTTTTGACAGGTATAATTTCACAATAGATGAGAATACAGCTTTTGAAAAAGAAATTGCAGTTGACCCGGAAATGCTGGGTAAAGTTTTTGAGAATCTTTTACCAGACAATCTGAGAAAAGGAAAAGGTGCATATTACACACCACGAGAAATAGTTTCTTATATGACCAAAGAAAGTTTGGTGAATTTTCTAACTTCAAAAATTACACCTGCTGATTCCGACGATAAAGCTAAAATCGAAGAGAAAGTTAGAAGATTGTTCGATTATAAAGACCTGTATATAAATAAGAAAAATAAAGATAAATACGGAAAAGAATTTGAACAGCAATTTTATGAAATGCTCGATATTGTGGAAAGTGTAAATAAACACCTGCAAGCAATAAAGATTGTTGATCCAGCCTGCGGTTCAGGTGCTTTTCCAATGGGAATTCTGCTTGAAATTGTTTCCCTCCGAGAATATATCGAAAACGAGTTTCTCGATAATATAATTTCAAGTTACCAACTCAAAAAAGAAACTATCCAGAATTCAATTTATGGTGTTGATATCGATCCGGGAGCTGTGGAAATTGCCAAGCTCCGTTTCTGGCTTTCGCTCGTTGTTGATGCCGAAAAACCTGAACCGCTTCCCAATCTCTATTATAAGATTATGCAGGGAAATAGTCTTATCGAAAGCTTTGAAGGAATCGACCTGAGTAGAGTAATGTCCGATAATTATTTTGAAATGACTCTTGTTGATTCCCAAATGGATATTTTTAAAGACAATACAAAACAGCAGAAAATGATATTTTCAAATAAAAGAAAAGAGAACATCATTAATTTAAAGAATAAATATTATCTTGAAACAGACCCGAACAAGAAAAAAGAAATTCATCAGAAAATTGATAAAATTGTATTGGAACATATTCATTATAATTTGGAAACTAAAAAAGAAAAACTTCTACTGTCTTTACAAGAACTTAAGAAGGATTTAAAAAAATTGTTTGTAGATTTGAATAGTTTTTCACAAATAAAGCAACTATTAAAAACAAATAAAAACGCAAAACAGATCGAGAGAACAAAAAAAGAAATTTTTGAGATAGATCTAAAATTTAAGAAATTAAAAGAATTAGAAAAGAGTATTGAAAGACCTTATTTTCTCTGGCATTTGTTTTTCTCTGAAATTTTTGAAAAAGAAAATAATGGTTTCGATATTGTAATTGCCAATCCACCATACATAAAAGAATATACTGACAAACATGCTTTTGATGAATTAAGAAATTCTGATTATTATCAAGGAAAAATGGATATTTGGTATCTCTTTGCTTGTAAGCATCTTGATTTACTAAAGAAAAATGGTATTCTAACGTTTATTGCAACCAATAATTGGGTTACAAATTACAGTGCTTCTATAATGAGAAATAAAGTAATTAATGAAACTCAAATACTACAACTTATCGATTTTAATAATTATAAAATATTCATTTCAGCAGGAATTCAAACGATGATTATGTTTTTCAGGAATAATGAAGAAACTGATAATTACAAATTTGATTATAGGAAGCTTAAAAATAAAGCAATTGAATTTTCTGATGTTTCAGATTTACTAAATTGTTATCATACAGATAAAAACATTATTTTAAAACCGATTGTCAAAAAAAATGAACTACTCAATAAATCTTTGATTTTCAATAATCCAAAAATTGAAGATATTTTACGAAAAATTGAGGGAAAAGAAAATTTTAAATTGTCAGAAAAAGAAGTAGCAAATGGAATACATTCTCATCACGATTTTGTTAAAAAGAATATGTTAAAAATTTTAGGAGATAAATTCAATATTGGAGATGGAATTTTTGCTTTAAATGATTTTGAGTTAGAAAATTTAAATTTGTTAGAAAGCGAAACAGAATTAATTAAACCATATTTCACAACGAATGAACTTCATAAATATTATGGAGATAATAAAAATAAATATTGGATAATTTATACTTCTTCTGAATTCAGAAATCCTGATAAGATAAAGCCATATCCAAACATGAAAAATCATTTAGATAAGTTTAGAAAAGTCATTACATCCGATTTCAAGCCTTATGGTTTACACAGAACCAGAAAAGAGAAATTCTTTAAAGGTCAGAAAATAATTGCTTTAAGAAAGTGTTCGAAAGAACCGATTTTTACTTACACTGATTTTAATTGTTATGTTTCTGCTACCTTTTATGTTATAAAGACAAAAAGAACTGATTTAAAATTTCTTACCGGATTTTTGAATTCAAAACTTTGTGCTTTCTGGTTAAGACATAAAGGGAAAATGCAAGGCAATAATTATCAAGTTGATAAAGAACCCTTAATAAATATTCCAATTAAAAAAATCTCAAAAGAAAACCAACAATCCTTCATCAAATTAGTAGATAAAATCCTCACCGATAAAAAAGCAGGTAAAGACACACAGAAGCTGGAAGACAAAATAGATTTAATGGTTTATAAATTATACGATTTAAAAAAAGAAGAAATAAAAATTGTAGAGGGCAATTAATATGACTAACACTAGTGGTTTAAAATTTAAAAAATTTGATCTTCATATTCATACTCCAGCTTCAGACGATTACAAAGACAAAAAGGTCACAGCCGAAGATATTGTCAGTCAATCTATAAGTAAAGGGTTGGCTGGCATCGCCATCACTGATCATCAAACTGGTGACTGGATTGACAGTATAAAAGAAGCGACCAAAGGAAAAGATTTAATTGTTTTTCCCGGGGTAGAACTTAAGGTTCATGGCGGTGAAGAAGGTATTCACCTTGTCATTATTTTTGATGTTGATAAAAACAGCGACTATGTTTCGGCTTTTTTAAATACGCTTAAAGTCTATAACCACGATGGCAAGCCGGATGTGATTGCCAATAAAACCGTAATTGATGTAGCTAAAGAATTGCAGGAGTTTGATTCGACTGCAATTTTAATTTTAGCTCACTGCGGCTCCACTTTTGGAGCTGAATCAGATATGCGAGGCGAACAGAGGAGTAATATCTTTAAATCCGAATGGATTTGCTTGCTTGGCGCTGAAGCCAGCGAGACTAATTTTCAGGATGAAGACAAAAAGCAAAAACATACCCGAATTGTAGATTTATTTGATGGAGGCTTTCAGGATTTTCACAAAAAGACACTTGGCGTCTATCAAGCATCTGACGCGCACAGTTTAGAAGAGATTGGTTCAAAATATACTTATTTTAAAGTTGATGATCCAATAACAATCGAGGACATAAGACAATCCTTGATAGATAGAGACACCAGAATTCGCCAATCTTTTGAATATAAAGAGTTTACTTATCCTCACATTGTTAGTTTAAAAATCACAAGTGGTTTTTTGGCTGATCAAGAATTTTCTTTTCATGAAGGATTGAATAGTATCTTGGGTGCTAAGGGTTCAGGTAAATCTTTAGTTATTGAATTTATGCGTTTTTGTTTAAATCAACAGCCAAATAATCAGGAAATTTTATCTGATCATAAAGATAAGCTGCACAAATGTCTTAAAATTCACGGTGAGATTGAGCTTGTTTTTATGGATGACTCCGGCAAGGAGTATCTTATTAAAAGAGTATTAAATCCAGCTGAATCCAATCCGATTACTACTATTGACCCATCTGACAATTCTGAGAAAAATTTTCAAGTTGAGCAGATATTACCAGTTTTATTTTTAAGTCAGAACGAAATTATTAAAATTGCCGAAGACAAAACCGGTGCAAGCCAAAGGAGATTCATTGACCACTTTTTTGATTTTTATAAACATCAGCATGAAATTGAAAAATTGAACAATGATTTGGAAAAAATTGACCAAAGAGTGGCTGATGTTTTGGGTGCTCATTTAATAACACTTGATATAAAAAAGAAAATATCCACTCATAAAGAAGAAATTGAAAAGCTTGGCAGACAAATTCAAAATAAGGTTTTTATTGAATATTCAAAAAAAGAAAAAATTGGCCAAGCCTTGCAAAGTCAACTTGATTTTGTTGATACATTAAGGCAGATGCTTTTAAGCTCTCAGTCAGAATACAAAGATATAACTTTGCCAGAAATCGAAGATCAAGAGACCAGCCAGAACCCAGCTGTTAAACGATCGTTCGATATCGTTTCTAAAATTTTGAATGAAGTCAAAAATAGTTTTGAAAATACACTTAACTATTTGGATGATCAAAAGGAAACTATCAAACAAGAAATTGCAGATTGCCAGTCGTCTTTCAAGCCGATAAAAACCAAGTATGATGCAATAGTTAAAGAATCAGGCGGTACACAGGTGGCTTTGGATCAGAAACGCAAACTATTAAACATAAATCTTGCTAAGCTTGAAAGAGAACTTACTAAACATCAGGGAAAATCCCAGCAAGCTAAAGCTGTTAGCACAATAAGAAACGAAATTATTCACCAATTAGATAATGCTTACAAAGAATTTTTTAACGCCAGAAAAAAACGCTGTGATTATTTTACTCAAAACTCCAACGGAGCGTTGCAAGTGTCTATTAAGGAGCAAGAAGATAAAACCGCTTTTAAAGATAATTTGTTACCTTTAAAAAGGGGTTCCTGGTTGAAGGACGAAGATATTGATATTATTTCCCAAATGATTAGTCCACGCGATTTTATTGACAATTTGCTTCGTTATGCATGGTTGAACAGGATTGAGCAGAAGTTTATAAAAGATATTGCCGATAAAACCGGGATTAAACTGGAAAATATTGAAAAGCTCGCTCAGCATCTTTTAGATGAATACGATATAAAAGAAATTCTATCTCTTCTCTATACATCAGTCCCCAAAGATGTACCTACAATAAAATATAAAGTTGGGGCTGAGTTTAAAGCATTAAACGAATTATCTGTTGGTCAGAAAGCCATTGCATTACTAATTATTGCCTTAAGTGATGGCTCTTTTCCAATAGTTATTGATCAACCAGAAGACTCACTTGACCTTCGATCTATCTGGGATGATGTTTGTTGCAAATTAAGGTACACAAAAGATCAAAGACAGTTTATATTTACCACTCACAATTCTTCAGTTGCTGTTGCTTCTGATAGCGATAAATTCACAATTCTACAATCGGATGCTAATCATGGTTCTGTTTTATGTTCTGGTTCGATTAATCGCAAAGAAATAAAGAAAGAAGTTATTGATTATTTGGAAGGTGGTCCTGATACTTACAAGCAAAAAAGACAAAAGTATAATATTCAGGATTAGAAATTATGAAAGTCTTTTTCTTATTGAATGGTTCTTTTGTTAAATTCAATATTTGCTAAAATGTGTATAATCCCGATAAAAAGAAGTAGTAAAAGAACTGGAAAAACAAATCGATTTAATGGTCTATAAATTATACGAGCTAACTTATGAGGAAGTGAAAAATGTAGATTCCACCTTCGCATTATAAAAAATAGGAGTATGAGCAAGACTTGAGTTAAAAATCCGGCAGCTGCCGGAGATTTGATCACAGTTGAATAAAACAGATTCAACGGGGTAAACTTAAGGATTGCGACAAAAAATTGATTTTACTATATTCTTCTCCTCTCTTACTTCCTTTCACAAAATCATTTTTCACAAGTTTAGAATTCTTGAAAGAAAATCCCAAAAAAAATCTACCACTCACTCCGTTTCGGAAAGCAATCCTCATTTCCAGAATTTTTATCCTTAATGATGGGTCAACATTGCTTACCATTGAACCCACAAATAACAAAAAATAAACGCAATTAAAACAGGCGTTTATTCAAACCATTATTTGCTTGACAGCAGATTAGAAGTGCAAATTTTTGCTTTAAGTGATTATCAATTTTGGAGGTTAAATGGCTATTAAAAAACTTGATGATTTGATCGAATTAGCAAAAAAAAGAACCAAAAAAAGAGTAGTCGTTGCTTATGCACATGATGATAATTCTATAATCTCAATTCAAGAAGCTTATAAATTGGGCTTGGCAGATGCAACTCTTGTAGGCGATGAGAAGATTATCAAACAAGCCTGTAAAAAGAATAAAATTGATTGTAAGAAATTCAAAATCATACACGAACCAGACGAACTGAAATCCGGTATGAAAGCAGTCGAATTGATCAGGAAGAAGAAAGCAGATATTTTGATGAAAGGTCTGATATCTTCCGATAATTACATAAAATGCATTATCAATAAAAAAAATGGCTTGATGAAACCAAATGCTGTACTTGCTCATGTAGCCATTTTTGAAATTCCAACTTATCATAAACTGCTTATAATCAGTGATGCAGCTTTTATTCCTCTGCCAACAATTCAACAAAAAATTGCCATAACTAATTATCTCGTTTATACTGCTCATAATTTGGGAATAAAGAGACCTAAAGTTGCTATTTTATCCTTCACGGAGAAATCAAATCCATTATTCGATTCAAGTGCGGATGCTGCTATAATTGCCAAAATGGGAGATAGAGGACAAATAAAAGATGCTGATATCGATGGACCACTTGCTCTCGATGTTGCCATCGACCCTGATAGCGTTATGATCAAAGGAATAAAAAGTAATGTTGCGGGAGATGCAGACTGTCTTGTTTTTCCGCAATTGGAAGCATCAAATATTTTCTATAAAACCCTCACGAAACTGATGCATGCTGAAGCTGCCAGCTATATTGCGGGAACTATTGCACCGGCTATGCTTTCTTCACGCGGAGATAGTGAAAAGACCAAACTCTATTCAATTGCTGTTGGATGTCTTATTGCAACTGATCCAAATAAGTAATATGAATTTTTTACATGATTAAAAAAAACAATATTGATAAAGGAGTAATATAAAATGAATGATAAAAAAACCGGCTTTATCGCTCTTCCCTATCCTGAAATGATCAAAAATCTTCCTGAAATTGAAATTCCAATCGAGGGAATTCAAGGCTGGCTTTTACAAAGCAAAACCAAACAGGTCGTATTTTTTGATATCGAACCTGTTGGAAAAATGCCAGACCATTCTCATTGTGCTCAATGGGGAATAATGCTTGCTGGTGAGATGGAATTGACGATTGCAGGACAAACAAAAATTTTTCGCAAAGGTGATAGCTACTTTATTCCCGAAGGAGTTATTCATTCAGCAAATTTCCTTTCACATGTAAATGTCATCGATGTTTTTGACGATCCCAAAAGATATAAATCAAAATAGGAGATATTGATGCCAATCATAAAATTAGAGCAAGTTATTGAAACTCTGAAAAAACTTGAAAAGAAAACAATTGTAGTTGTAGTTGCTGAAGAGCAAAATATATTAAGTGCTGTAAAAAAAGCAGTTGATGAAAATCTCGTTAATGCAATTCTGGTGGGAAATAAAGAGAAAATAATTGAAGTCTCAAATTCTATTGATTTTAACTTATCCGAAGTTGAAATCATTGATGAAAAAGAACACAGAAAATCAGCAGCAATAGCAGTTCGATTGATAAATGAAGGTAAAGCAAATGTTCTGGTAAAAGGATTGATAAGTTCTGCTGATTATCTGAAAGCGATCTTAAATAAAGAAACAGGTATCTTACCTGCAAAAACAATTCTTTCTCATGTTACTATTTTGGAATTTCCAACCTATCATAAATTACTTTTTGTTTCGGATATTGCAGTCATTTTTCAACCTAATCTTCAGCAGAAAATCGCCATGACGAATTATCTTATTGATATCTGTCATAAATTCAAAATAGAAAAACCTAAAGTGGCATTGCTTAATTGCTCGGAAAAAGTAGCTCTGGATTATCAGAATTCTTATGATGCAGCTATTATCACTATCATGGCAAATCGAAACCAGATTAAGGATGCATTTGTAGATGGACCCATGGCTCTAGATCTGGCTATTTCCAAAAAATCATGTGAAATCAAAGGTATTAAAAGTCCTGTTGCAGGAGATGCCGATGCCATTGTTTTCGGTAATATCGAGGCTTGTAATTCCTTTTATAAAGCTGGAGTATACTTAGCAAACGCAAAAATGGCTGGTATCGTTGTGGGTGCAAAAGCTCCGGTTGTTTTAACTTCACGAAGCGACAGCGATGAATCAAAGTTTCTATCGATTACTGTAGCTGCTTTTGTTTAAATAGATAAAGCTCACGGATTTTCACGGATATGCACGGATAATGAATTTATAAAAAAAAGCCTTCCAGCACCTATTGGGAAAATTATATTTTGGAGAAAGCAAATTGGTGCAAGCTAACTCAAGTTACGTAGTTTACAGACAGACACTGTTTAACTCACCAGTCTTCACCAATCGATCCTCAGTGTAACACAGCAACGGAAAGTGAAAGCTAATCCGGGCAAACTGATTTTCTTTGTTAGTCACAACGTAAAGCTTGACATAAGAATCTGATGTAATTTACATAAATTTGAGGTAGAAAATGAAGCATCTCCTTTTAATTCTATTTTTTATAGCAATGATAAACCTTTCCGCTCAAGATTGGACGAATATATCTCCATTCCCTACAAGCAATCGTACAATAAAAGGTAACTTTATTTCAGAAGAAGAAGGTTGGGTTTATCAAGTAGGTATGTATATTTCTAAAGATATTTACCATACGGAAGACGGTGGACAAAACTGGGAAATAATTTATTCTTTAGAAGATTCACTGGAATTCTTCATGTCTTTGCAAATGATAGATAACCAACATGGCTGGGCAACTAAAGAGTGGAGGAATAACCAACATCCATATAATAGTTATACCAATTATATAAAAACAACTGACAGCGGCTATAGCTGGGAGTATATGACTGAATATGTACCGGATGTAAATTATGCATCTCCATTTTATTTCATTAATCAGGATATTGGCTTTTTCTGCGGAGGTTCTGACTCTTTAAGTTTTGCAGCTTTAATCTATAAAACGATCGATGGTGGATATAATTGGTATTTGACCGAAACACCAACAATATATGATCCATATCCCTATTTAGTTATTTATGGTGTAAATAAGTTTTTTTTCTTAGACGAAAATAATGGTTGGGCCGCATGTTCAGCTCTTTTTGATTTCGGGCTTAGTCTTTTTACCTCAGATGGTGGGGAAAACTGGGAAGTTGGTATTGAACCTGGACCGCCTGTTGTATTTGATATTCATTTTGTTAATCTTGATTATGGAGGTGCTGTAGGTAGAAATGCCTTTTATAGCTTTGTATTTATAACCGAAAACAATTTTCAAACGATTCTTTATTTCTATGAAGCCTGGGATTTAGAAATGGGTCAAATGGCTCAAGCAATAAGTTTTCAAAATGATTCTACTATCTGGGTAACAGGAGAACCCGGAATTATATATCGAAGTACAGATGGTGGAGCAACATTTGAAGCTTTTCAGGTTATTGATGCTGGTCTTCACACTATTCAATTTTTCGGTAATACCGGGTACATTTTTGGTTATCAGAATGCTCTATTAAAATATGTTGAACCTGTCGGTATCGATAATGATATGCATATACAAACACAGGATTTAAATATACTTGCATATCCAAACCCATTCAATCCGTCAGGTGCCGGACGCAGTCCTACAACAACAATTTCCTTTTCCACCGCAGAGTACGCAGAGTACGCAAAGATTATTATTTATAATATCAAAGGACAGAAAATTAAAACTTTGGAGTGTGACGAGTCTCTCGTCACAAAAGCCGACAGAGTCGGCTACTCCATACTTTGGAACGGAACAGATGAAAATAACCAACCTGTCAGTTCAGGAGTTTATTTTTATGAGTTAAATGTGAACGGAAAAACTAAAGTTGTTCAGAAGTGTTTGTTGCTGAAATAGTCTTACATAACCAACTCGGGTGTAATCTCGGGCTGGTTTTGTCATA
>SDBT01003752.1_pt1 | contig 26147 bp, 35 predicted proteins | sample 2277101 | NCBI WGS metagenome assembly SDBT01 (sample SAMN10404973, study PRJNA504765) | marine sediment metagenome | isolation source: marine sediment core GS10_PC15, 103 cmbsf | place: Arctic Ocean: Southern Knipovich Ridge | collected 2010 | reverse complement strand
CAATCTCAGTTCGTCCCGGTGCCGCTGGAAAAACAGGTGGATGATAATAGCGAGTTTCCGGAAGATATCAGGCTCGGTTTAAGGCAGAAAGCCATTGAACTGGGCTTATGGAACTATTCCATGCCTAAAGAGTACGGGGGTGGTGGGGTATCAAACCTGGGCCGTGTACTGGTATGCGAAGAGCTGGGCCACGTGAGTTTCAGCGTCGGTTACTGTGGAGGGATAGTCGGCGGACCGCGTTCCGGCATCGGCCGTGGATGTGGAGTACAGCATCAAGGAAGTGCGCCGCGACCGCAACGGTACGGTTTTGATCACCTACGATGCGGACCGCACGGACCTGACTGGAAAGCTAACCCAGGTGGAAAGCTTGGATGATCTGGCCACCAAGGCGGGACCGCCCGTACCGGAAAACCCGCTATCGTTCGGCGCATTCTGGGCCCTGCAGAACACCGACACGACCGTGTTCCTGACCGGACTCAACGCCGACACCCTGACGGACCATGTGTCCGCTCTGGACTTCCTGGGCAATGAGGAGGTCTACTCCCTGGTCCCGCTCACGCAGGACACCGCCACGCACCAGCTTTACGCCGCGCACGTGACCGAACGGTCAGCCGCCACGGCGAAGAAGGAGCGCATTGCTTGGATCAACCGCCAATTATTCATTCAGACGACAAAGATCTTGGATGCGGACGGCACATCCGCTGTGGCAACCAACAACACGTCACCGACCGCCGACTCCTTCGTGGACTCCGGCGCGGACTTTACGACCGACGGGATCGTGGCGGGCGACGAGATCACCTTCACGTACACCCCGTCGGGCGGCGTGGAGACCACTCAGACGATCCGTGTTCTGGACCGCTCCAACTCCACCACGATCCTCCTGGTGGACGGTCTCCCATCCGCATTCTTCACGGACTGGGCGGCCGGGTCCGCCAAGACCTACACCATCAAGTCTGTTCCTTTGGACAAGTTCCAGCAGGCGGAGTTCTTGGCCGACTACTCCAAGGCCTTTGCCAACCGCCGCGTCTACAACGTGTGGCCTGACCTGGTCGAGCTGACGTACACGGACGATACCCAGGAAAGCGACTTCCTCACGCAGGATGAGCTCAATGGGATCGGAACCCCGCTGACGGGGAACTTCACGGGCGTGTTCCCTGCCTACTACCTCGCCTCCATGTACGGCGGATTGGTGGCCGGGCAGGATCCTCAACAGCCGTTCACGAACCTGCCCATCACCGGCGCCACGGGCCTGCGCAACTCGAACCGGTACTTTACCGAGACGCAGCTCGACATTATCGCTACGGGCGGTACGTACATTGTCATCCAGGAAGCCGAGGATGGCCCGGTGTCCAGTCGCCACCAGCTCTCCACGGATGTGACGATCATCGAGAAGCGCGAGCTTTCGATCACAAAGAACGTGGACTTCATCGCCAAGTTCAAGAGGAACAGCCTCAAGGAATACATCGGGAAGTTCAACATCACCCAGGTGTATTTGGAGCAGCTCCGCGTTGTGAATGACTCTCTGACCAAGAAGCTGATCGACGACGGCAATCTGCTCTCCGCAGAAACGCTGCGCTTAGAACAGAGCGAGGATGCTTCGGACGAGATCATCTTGGACGAGGACATTCTTGTCCCGTTCCCCGCGAACTTCATCCGTGTGACGCTGTTCATCTAAGACAGCGCAGTAGGAGAGAAACATGGCTACCGATCTACCAAGGCAAAAAGCCAATCAGGCAAAGACTTCCATTGCAGAATGGAAGTGGTTCAATCAGCATGTCACGTCGGAGCTGAAGTCCGGCGAGTTCATCAGTGCGGCAACGATCCTGTTGGCCGCCGGTCCCCCGTCCCTGCAGGACACGGGACAAACGGTATCGATCCCAGGCACGCCGCCTGAGATCGCGTATCCGCTGGGCGTCATCGAGAACTTCGGTCTCGCCCAGAACAAGCAGCTCCAACGGATGTTCGAGATCGGATCGAAGCGCTCGTACTTCATCCCCGGCCGTACCATCGGCTCGGTCTCGCTGGGTCGCGTCCTGTTCTATGGTCCATCGCTTCTGCGCGTATTGTATGCGTACTACCCGACGGACGCCGAGAATTTCGCCGACAATAACGCCGTGGCCAACGTTCTGGGCCGGGGACAGATGGAGCCCATTGGTCAGAGCCTGCAGCAGGTCAAGGGTGTCGTGACCAAAGTCAACGACATTCCCGGCTTCGGGTTCGTTACAAACGACGGCGACGAGAACTCGGACTTCTGGATCAATCTGGCGTCCGACCTGTTCGACAAGCCCTTCGGCCTATTGGTCCTGCTGCGGGACCACCGGAACCAGCCGTACGGCTCTTTCTATCTTGAGGACGTGAACCTGCAGGCCCACCAGTTCAATGTCAACGCATCGTCGGTTCTGGTGGCGGAAGGCGTGTCGGCGCAGTACGACAAGCTGGTCCCGATCCAGATCCAGCCGTCTGGAGTGTAATTGCCGGTTCAGCCCTCGGGCTGATCCTTCGCTGGGGCAGGGCCTATACCTTCGCCGGGGGCTCTGCCCCTCTTTATTGGGGGCTAAAAAGAGGGGATCAGTCCCCCTCCATATTGCGGCGGTGAAGGGGCTGCCGTGTTGCCCCCTCACCACCTGAGGCGCCTACCGCACACACGGCAGGAGGAGTGCTATCGAGGAACCCGGTTTTCCACCGGGATCCGCAGGCGCTTGCAGGCCGCCCGCAGCGGGAACATCCATCCCTTGGGATGGATCGCGGCCTTCAGGTTCGATCCTTCGTAGCTGAACTTCAGGAGGGTGAATCCGTTATCCTCCACGCGGTCAACCGTAACCACAACCCGGCTGGGCTTGTCGGTCTCCATTTGGCCAATGAACGACTCCACGTCGGCGCTGGAGGCCAGCCAGTTGCCCTTGGGCGTGCAGGAGCGCTTCTCCCGCCTGCCGCTGACACGGCCGTCGAAGTTGGGGCCACGGAACCACACGGGAACGGACTCCCGAGCGCTTCCCCATGTCCACTCCGGCCAGGTCCGGATCCTGCCGCCGCCGTCGGGCTTTTGGCTGGCCAGGCAGACGGCCCAGTCGGTGTTGATCGGCTTGAGAAGGCTGATGACGCCAAATACTTTGTCTCCCCTGCGCTCCGTGATCACTTCAACCGATTCCGGTGCTGAGCAGTACAGTCGGTGTTGGATGGGCCCATCTTTCAAGATGAGGTCCAGATCCAACTCCCCCGTGTGATGATCGCACCGCAAATACGGTGCATCGGCGACCTTCGGTCTTTCCCGTGTTGAACTGTTCATGATCTCTCCTCCGGTTAATAGGTTACGGGTTTCTTCCCACTTTTCTTATACCTGAAATCTGATGCTCGATTTCGCAATACTTAGGCGGCATTTATGTGCGACGGTATACGACATATGCCGATCAGGGATCATGCAATACGTGTAGGATTAAGTGGTTGCAGATCGAGCCTCTGTCAACCTTTTGTCGGCGAGCTGGAGTTTACGTGGCTGATAAAATGTAGATCGTCTCTAATAATGGCTAAAAAAAAGGGGATGCATGGCGGTCTACATCCCCCAACGGGTTTATCATTTCGGTGGTGACGGGGTCCTGGGCTTCCGGGGACGGGCCGAAATGACCCTGTTTTGTCACTTCGCCCCATCCCCTGCCACGCCGCCGTGGCGAATGGAAGTTCGTCAAAAGAACCAACCACCACCCTAAAGTGAGTTGTTATTACGGATCGCGCATGGTCTGTCCCTTTCTTTCAGAGTGCCAATTCGCATGTGTTTTGCAGGTTGTCTACCCCGACCTGGGCCGATTCTCACACCAGAAGACCATGGCATATCAAGAATCGGTCGTCAAAAGTTGGGTGTGGTCTCCAAGCATTCTTTCGATCTGTTTGGCAATCAGTGGTTGTTTAGACCGTCTTCATGGTATTCCTCCTCGACTGTGAAAGCGTTCAGACGGGTTGCACACCCGCTAGGTCGAAACTCCACCCCCTCGCCCTCAGCCGGATCAAGGGGTCTAAAGTGGGTGGAACCTTGCCTACTAACCTGCTGTTGCGTCCCGACTCAACGTGAGACAGACTTCGCCTAGCGTACCTCCTAGCGTGCCATGATTGGTAAGGTGCCACGAGTACCAGTCGTTGGAACCTCCGCCCATGAAGCAGTACGAGGAAAATGCGCCCGCTTGCGCCTGCCCCCTAGTCTTCAATTTGAATGTTGAACTGCTCTTTCAGCTCGTCGGTCAGGTTCTCGACCGGCATCCAGAAGCAGTCGGAGTCGTAGAGGATGCTCGTGTCGTCCATGTGGATGCACGTGTAGACGCCAGCGCCTTCCGTCGGACTGTGGTGGTATTCCTCGTCGGCTAAGTTGCCAAGGCCGATGAATGCGGTCCTGTCCTTCTTAAAGACAGCCACGCGCATGTTCTGCATCCGCATTTCGACGGGTTTGGGAAGCGGCTGGTGGTCGATGAATGTGCGTTCCATGAGATCCTCCTTTGATACTATCAGGCTTATACCACCAATCAAGCCTCTTTTTCGTCGTCCTCAGGCTTCTTCTTGCTCTGCAGCCCGATGGCATGAGGGTCGTAATTGTCGTCGCTGTAGGGATCGTCCTTCTCTTCCTGGTCCCCGTCACCGGTATCATCTTCGTCGTCAGGTTTCTTTTCCTCTTCTTCTTCGATGGGATACTTGATCTTGGGCTGTTCCTTCTCCTCCATGTGGTGGGCGTCCTCTTCGTCGATCTCGTCCTCGTCTTCTTTGATGGCGTACGGATTATTTTCGGGGTCGTACGGGTTCTCTTCCACGTCCGGCTGTTCCTTCTCGGCGCCCTTCTCGACGAGGCCTATACCATGAGGGTCATACTCAGGGCCCTCTTCCTCGGCCTCGGCGTCCTCGGCGGGAGCCTCCTGCTCTGGATTCCGGTAGGCGTTGATCATGGCGTCCACGAACGACTGCTTCACGGCCTGGGCATAGCAGGGATCAATGTTCTCCAGGATCACGTCCCAGGCGTCAGTCTTGAATGTACCCTTGTCCCCCTCGATCTCGATAGGCGGAAGGATCTCGATGGCCACCTTCGTGTTCAGGCCGGACGCCTTCCAGGCCATCCGAACGCGGTCCGGGAACGCAGGGTCATTGACCCCGAAGAAGTGGAAGATGAGATTGTGGTGGGACTCGTATCCCTCCATGCCGGGCAGGCCCTTGTTCATCTGGCGGAGAAGCCAGTCCATCCTGTATCTCGTAGTCCCAAGGATGACGTACTCTTCGTGAATATCAACCGCCTGCATCTGTAGCTCCTTGCATGTACAAAGGATTGTTCTCTACATCCGGCCAAAAGAAGTCCTGCGCCGGTAGGTCTCTGGCCATCTTCTCGGGTATCCGTACCTCTATCGGGATGGCAAGATCTCCAAGGGCCTTCTGCATGGCCCTGTAAATCAGAAGCGTTGGCATAGCCTGGTTTCTGTCCACCAGGCCATGACCTAGGATGGGCATCGCCATCGATTCGACGCCCCATTCGAGGACCTTCTCGGCCAAGGATGCCAGGCTCTCCACGATCCATTCCATCTTAACATTGTTCTTATTGGCGTGCTTGATCGGGAAAAGGATGATCCACGGGTCCTGGTCCTTGTCGATGAGGCAATTCCCAACAACGAGCTCATGGCTCCAGCAGGACTGCTGGTAGCGCTTGAACATCTCCGGCCACCGGTCCTTGAACTCGGTGTAGGGGTTGTCGATCTTCCTACCCTTCACCATCCCCTGGCAGTTCACCGGGTTCACCAGCGTCTGCGCCTTCGACTTGAACAGGCTGCCTATCGTGATCTTCATCGGCATCGGTATCCCCATCAATGATTGCGTCCATGAGACCACATTGACACATCAGGCAGGTGTCTCGGCGCGTCGGGTCCCCGAACGTGCAGTGGTATTCGTGCCGCCCGTATCGCTCCAGCGACTCGACAAGCTTGGTGATCTTGGATCGAAGTCGTCCGCACTCGTTGCGAGAGGTTGTCCATTCCTTCATTGCGTCAGCAGCATTATGAAGCGTTTCTTTCAAGTCGTCCTTGGCTTCAGAAAGTTCGGACTCTAGCTTGATGTACTCGTCGGTGGCCGCACTGGCGCACCTGCTAACCATCCTGAGAGACTCAAGGTGGTCCACCGTTGAGATTCCAGAGAGCTTCTTTCCAATCAATTCCATATGCGGGTGGTGTGCGGGAACTTGCATGTATCCTCCTATTGTGGGCCGACTCTGAACCAGTCCACGTAACGCTGATAGTCGTTTGTGCTGATCCAAATGTACCGATACCAACCATGCTCCAGTGAAACGCTGCTGGTCCTCGGTGGGTTGAGTGGCAGGCCGTCCGGGGAGATCCCCTTCTCTAGTTGTGCGACCTTCTGATTGTGTTCGGCCAGTTTAGAATTCCTTGGGCCGGTGTTCCTTCTTCCCATCGTATTCTCCGGCGCTATTCCTCCAATGTGATTCGTGGACGTTTCTCCCACGCCCGACAGTATCCGCCATCGGTTGCGCCAGTCGTATTATTGGCATCGATGAAGAATGGGAGCATTTCATACCGAAGTCCATCAATAGGAAGCTCGTCTCCCATCACGTTCTCAAGCCAGCGGCAGTTGCCCTCTTTCACAGGAGGAGAACCACGCGACAGGTGCGATTCATTCCAATGCTTGCACGTTCTACAGCAGTGGGGTATATCTTTTTTCTTCTTGGCCATGAGGGCCTCCTTTTGTATTGTCCTTTTGAAGCGGCATGGAGGAACTGTTTTCTGTCCAGATTTGCACTGGATCATCCGTAGATCGACCACCATAGGTGCCTAGGACTTGATCCCATGGCCATCGGTTCATAGCTCCGAATATTCAAGGCCGTCATACTTTTGTCCGCAGTCTTTTCTATCCGGTCTCCGGAATCGTCACCTGCGTCCATCCTCCTTGTAACACTCAAACAGCAGCCGCTTCAAAAGGCGAACTATTTTCAGTCGCAATCAGCTTATACCTGAAACTGTACTAATAATCCTGCCAGTCACACTCGACGAGTTCCATCTCTAGCTCCTCAGGCTCCTTTGGGCTTCCCGCCTTCACGATCTTCTGAGCTTCGTCAACCATGCTTTGGAACACGTCGAAAGCGCATTGCATTTGAATGAGCACGTCCTTCATGTCGTCCTCGTAGTGACGGATCAAGGCGAACTCGATCTTGCCGTCCGGCCGGATGACGCTGAGAAATACGAAGCGCCAGTCCGGACCGTACTTCAGATCCATGAACTCAGTGTATTCAGAGATGTAGCATTTGTGGAGTCGGTCGGCGTCACCGATCTTGATCACCGGGTGTCCCGGAGGAAGGGTGACGATCTCGGTGTTAGCTGACATTCGCTGTCAGCTCCTCCGCGAGATCCAGAATGAATTGTCGGAACTCTGGGTTCCGGCTTGCCATGCGGCGGATCTTTGATTCGTTCGAGGTGTCTGGCTTAAACTTCTGATCGCGGATAGTGATGGATCGTGCTTGGTGGGCCTGACTGGCAATGGCGCCGCGCCTTACGAGACACATGAGGTGGCCGTGCGCGGTTTGCGCGGTGATTTCCATGGACTCACCGATCTCAGAGTTGGTCGGCGGCCGGTCGTAGGTCTCGATATACTCTTTGATGAAGGTGAGGATCTCGACCTGTTTGGTGGTGTAGGGGAGAGGGGCCATCTAAGTACCTCCAAGCTTTATCTTGGTGCGACTCGCCAGGTATCTATGGACGATGTAGCCTGCTAGGTCTTTCATCGTACAGTTACTCATGACCCCTTCGATCTTGAGGCCCTGACGAGACTCCGGCGTCACAAACACGGTGATCTCCTTGCGATCACCGGTCGGAATACCTTCACCCAGATTTTCGTATTTGTCCCTATTCTCCTTGAAGTCGTCCAGGATTAGTTGAACGACCTCGTGCACCGCTTTCGACATTGTGACAGCCAGAAGCCGCAGTCGTGTTTTGGTTTCAGTAGGGGTGCGGACGATCAGGGTTCGTAGCCCCTTTGCTTTGTAGAACTTACTCCCACGCAGCCTTCCATTGGTGTCAGACATATAAAAAGCCCCACATATTGTGGAGCTGATTATATGATTCCAGGTTTACCAACGTCAAGGGAAAATGGGTAAAAGAGTAAACTCTTACTTCTTGTCCCAGAGTCGGCCACAAGTGTTGCACTGAGAGGTGCCGCTGGCCGTTTTGGTCATCTCGGTTTCACCGGGGCGGACGCCGCTATGGCAGCCGCAGCTAACCCCCAGCTTCGTCATCTCCGGCTCCTGCGGGGGCTGGTCCTTCTGGTTCTGACTCATCGGATTCCTGCTTTCCTAAATGTGCTCACGAGTGAGCAGTGATTGGGTTCCTGCTTCGACCAGGCTGGTTTCGTCTTGACCGGAGTCAAGGCCAGAGCTTTCCTGTCCACAGGCATTTGGATCTCCAGATCCTGTTCCCCTCAAGCCGAGGGTACGTAGATTATTTGCGGCGTTCACGTCTCTGTCATCGACATGGCCGCAATCACATCGATAGACTTCCTGGCCCCTGCCTACGTCATTGATGCATCCGCAAGCGGAGCATCTCTTTGTGCTGGGATACCATCGATCAGCCACGATTAGCTCCACGCCGTTCATCTGGCACTTGTAAGTAAGCTGCCTTCTGAACTCGTAGAATCCAACATCGCTGATCTGCCTGGATAGATTCCCGGCCATCATTCCCCGCACATTCAAATCCTCGATAACAACGGTCTTGGCTCTCGACACGATCATCGAAGTGGTCTTATGCAAGAAGTCCTTGCGCTGATTCTTGATCTTCCGGTGGAGACGGGCGAGGCGAAGCGCCGACTTCCTCCGGTTATTACTGCCCTTGACCTTTCGGCTATGCTTACGCTGCCGCTTCTTCAGCGTCTTCAGTCGTCGTTTCAGGGGCTTCGGCCCAGGCAGCTTCGTGCCATCGGACAGAACAGCAGCATCCCTTACGCCAAGGTCAACGCCAATGACCTCACCTCCATGGGATGGGGCGTGATCGAACTCAACCTGGAAGCTGATGAACCAGCGATCCGCCTCTCTGCTGACGGTAGCAGACATGATCTTGCCGTATAGGCGAAGTTTTTCCGTCATCTTCACCCGGCCGACCTTTGGAAGCTTGACATATCGACCATCGACTTTGAGTTTGTCGTTACTAATGTAGAAGCTGTCATGCTCACCCTTTTTCTTGAACTTAGGCTTCCTGGCAATCTTTTTGAAGAATCTTCCCCAGGCTTTATTTAGAAATGCGAACGGCTGCTGGTTCGCATCTTTGGGGCTCTCGTACACCCACTTGGGCTTCTCTTTATTCCACTGCTTTTTGAGATCCGATACCTTTGGGATCTTGCCTATCTTTTCATAGGTATCGTTCCACCGATCCAAGGCCCAGTTCCAGGCATAACGCGCACATCCGCACGCCCTTCTAAAGGCGGCGGCGTGCCTTCGCCTAGGATTGAGTTGGATACGATGGGACAGAATCATTTTCGTGCGCCAGCTAGATAGACATTATGCGTTACCTGTGAACATTAAGTCAAGAGTCAGGTGTTTCCTCCTTCTGTTCCTCTTCGGGTTGATCGTCTTCCTTTTGAATGACGCCTTCGAGACCGGCGCCAGACATTCTCTTGGCCACTTCATCAATCAGGCTCTCGGCCTGATCGGGTTCGAGTTCGCACTCCTCCACGATCTTTTTGATGCGCTCGTCGCGATCCATCTCCATGTCGTGGCTGATTTCGTGGGAGCGCTGGGTGATCTTCTGGAGCTCCATGGCTTGTTCCTCGAACTCCTCCTTGGTAACATAGCCCTTCTTTTCGAGTATCCGACGGATCGAATCCATCATGAGCATCTGCATCTGGACCTGGCCAGCCAGCGAATTGATGCCCATTCCGAGCCCCTGCATGGCCGTAGCCACCTGCCGGGAGACGATCTGACCAATGAGGTTGTGCAGCGCCTGCTGCTGATCCTTGGCGGCCTGGTCCCTCATCATGCGCCCAATGGGGTCATTACCGAGCGGGAGTGGCCTTTGACCTGCTGGGCCGCCACCCTGCGACTGTTGATTCTGTTGCCTGTTCCGTCTGTTCGCTCGACCCTTCGCCATGATTCTCTCCTATGCTAAGTGAGCATCTACTAAGCAAATACTAATTTGCCAAAAGTTGACATTCAGTACCTACATAGCCTCCGCCGTGCTCGTGTCGTCCGGGAAGTCATCCGCCACTCGTCTGACCAATCCCAGGATAAAGTGTACGTTTTCTATGGTGTTACGGCTACGAGATTTTTCATCCGTGGCGCCGTAGAGGTAGCCTTTGGTGATTACCCAGTTCCTGAAGTTTCCCCCGGTTCCCTGCTGCTGCAGGTGGATCTTGGCGTTCGAGAGGGCATTTCTCATGTTGTTCACGCCGAGCTCGGCCGTGGCCAAAGCAAAGATGCTGCGCTGCAGAAGGTCTCCCCACTCATAGCGGAGCTGCTTCACGTAGTCGTTGAGCTTTTTTGCGTGGTCCTTGATCGACTTGTCGTTCATGTCGTGCTTTTGGATCAAACACGAATGGACGGCTAAAAAAGCAGGCAGGATCTTACCCCTGCGCGCAGCCTTGACGATGCTTCGCCGTAGTCTGTGGTTTTGTTTCCACGGAGGGTTATCGACCAGATTTTCAGCCTCGGTCAGAGTCACCCCATGCACATTCGAAGTCGTCGAGTCCCTTGGAGAGGAAGTCATGCTGTCGCCTTTCTTTTTCTTTGCGATCCATGAAGATTTTGTGTCGATCCTTGAGAAGAAGAAGCCTCTCAGTATTGCCTTGTGGGGGCTCCTCTTTCTTTGTGGTCTTTCGGAAGGGAGCCGTTCTTCCGTATTTCCACATCCGGTTGTAGTGACTACGACAGATCCTCCTGGCGTAGCAGATACTGTCGCAGCCACTAACCGAACACGTGGTGTCCTTCTGCCTACGGGTACGAACCGACCTCGGGCGCTCGCTGCGGTCCGTGAACGAAATGCTGAGGCCGGGGAAGGACTCTTCCATCAATCGTCGTCCTCGAACAGAGAGCCTTGAGCCTTCGGCGCCAGTGCGAGCGGGTAGTGGATCGTCATCTGACCGGATGAATGCAGCCACTGCTTTTCGCCCTCCGACGCATCCTCGGCCCGCTGGTACACGTCACGAATCCACTCCGAGCTGTACCTGTTTTCTGGAGTGTCGATGATTTGCCTGTTGTGGACTCGTACCCTGCAGGGAGCGAGAGGGACTCTCCCCATGATGAATTGGATCGCGCTGTCTGGCACAGTGAAGGCCTGATGCTTGGTGTCGGAGAAATCCTTCCAATCGAAGTGGGGGATATGCGTTCCGTCTGCCTTGCATCTGGTCAGGATCTTCACATACAGCATCTTGCTGTAATGACTCATTATCCTTCCGACCATCGTGTGGTCACGGTGGTCCGGGCCCACGTCCTTCAGCTCGTTTTTGATATGGAAGTGTTTGACGCCAGCCCGCTGCATCATTTCCAGCGCATTGAACAGAAACTGGCACTGCTCCCATGTGGGCTGGTAGTTGTCGTAATTCTTCAGGTACTTGTTGCAGCAGGGGCAGCGCAGCTTGAGCGTGCTCTTCGCGTTCCGCCGCTTGAACTCTTCCAGGATAGCCTTTGCATTTACAACCAATTCACTGTCAGAAAGACTTTGCATTGATATTGAGATTTCGCCGGTTGCCGATTCAGCCATGGTGATCCTCCTCTAAAGTGCTTGCAGGTAGTCGGGGGTGCCGTTCCGTCCCACGATGAGACAGGTGTCGGCCACGTGGCAGAGTCGGATGCTCTTTACAATCCTTCCCTTTATCTTACTTATACCGTATGTCTTGGCCATAAATTCCTTCAAAAACTGCCAGTCAAGGAGGAACGTTTTCTCTTTATCGTACACGTCCCAGACGACACCAGCCCATGCGCCCGCCTCTCCAAATTTGATTAAGGCAGTGATCTGATGTACCTTCAATCCGCCCTCCCCAATGGGGAGATTGCCCTTGTGCTCCTTGGCCTCCATGCATACGAAGCGACCGGACCCGATCATTAGACCCTCGTAATCGAACCCGGTCTTCGCCACGTACTTGACGTGACCCTTCTTGTCCACCAGCTTGGGGACTTCTTTCTTTTCAATGTAGGCGATACCACGGTTGGCGTACATCATATGCACGAACTCAAGGGCCTTCTCGAAGCCACGGCCCTTGTTAGCCCATGGGTTTGCTGGATTACGCCGAGACATTTACTTGCATGCCCGTCTCTTCGTGGAGGTTGTCAGCTAACGTACGTAGGAAAACTCTCATTGCTGTATATAGTGGATTGTCTACTTCCAATCCAGCATAAATTGCATCCTTTTCCTCTTGCGCGACGGGCTGCCCCTTCTTCTTGGCGGTGAGCTCACCAATCATATCGAGGGCCTTTTGCTGCAGGATCTCGGTGACCAGAACTGGTTCCAGTTCGATGGGCCTGAGATTGTTATTCCGAGGCACTGGGTTGTCTGGTGGCCCGACCATCCAGTGCCCCTTCACGTAGATCCGGCCTTCACGAATTATGGTTTCAATGATGTGGAACCAGCTCTTGCTCTCCATCGTTCTCTCCTATTTTTTCTTCCCGGTCCTGAAGCTCGGAAACGTGAAAGTTACCACGCGGAACATGGAATCGTCCAGGAACCTATCGGTGATGCGGTCTCCCAGCGCTTTCTGCCACTTCTGCTCACCCACGTTGGTGATGTAGATGGTGGGCTTCAGATTGTTGATGCGCTCGTGGACGATGTAGCTGAGCTTCTCGAAGGCCCAGTCTGTGTCTGTATGCAGGCCAACTTCATCTAAGACTAGGAGAGGATAGTTGGCAATCTCCTTCAGCCGGTCCATTTCTGCCCGGCCGCCCTTCTTGAAGGTGGCCTTGATGGACAGGAATAGATCCACCATGGTCGTCATGATGGGCGTGACCATGTGTCCACGGATGACTTCCTGGCACACGGTGGCCGCTAAGTGAGTCTTCCCGCCTCCCGGAGGGCCAGAAAACACCCAGCTCGAACCTGAAGCGTAGTTGTCCTTCCAGTTCTCTGTCCAGTTGATGAGCCAAGCCTTTAGCTTTTCCATGTGCTGGCAGTGCTTGGCGGTGTGGACGCGCCCCTGCTTCTTGAGTGTAGCGTGGTCAGTTTCGAATGAGTCCCACGTCAGGTCCTGATACTTGGGCGAGATGCCTGAACTCTTAATGCGAAGATCGATGGATCTTTGGATATTCATTTCGCTGTCGCATTTCTCGCAGTTGTCCCTGAAGGCCCAGCTTACCTCCCCAACCTCTTTGCGTGGCAGGACAAGGTGGGGCTCATTCATAACGTCCGGGTGATGCTCACATGGCCGTGCATCCGGCATCGGGGGAACATCACTGAGAGGGATCTTTACCATCTCCAGCATCTTCTTCTTCGAAGATGGAAGATCCCTTCCCTTCGTATTCCTCCTCGCTGAAGCTTCTGGCGAGCCCGCTCCTGCGCCCCGCTCCGTTCTTGTCGTCCTCGACATATCGTCCTCCATCAAGGCCCCTGCGGACGGCCTCATCGCTTTCCAAAAATGCGAACGAGCCTTCATGCAGGCTCGCCCTCCAACTTGTCTTTTCGCCCCTGCAATAGGTGGACTGCCTCATTTTGCAGACAGCGTAAGCCCAGTTCTCTTGGAAGAATGTGTCTTCGAAGCGCTTCTCTATCTTGTCCATGCGCTTGTTATTTGGCGGAGTCGTCGTCCTATGGAATGCGAATTCGTTCTTTCCCCAGCGCATGTTATTCCAGTAGTGGCGCACGACCTCATAGCGGGCCTCCTTGTACGCCCTTTTAATGGCCTTCTTCGTATCCTTGTCGTTGATGACACCGGTGAGGTGTGTGGTGAGTTTGACTGCCAGGTCCGGCACCAGGATCACATGGGAGGAGACCAGGTTGTACCGGAGTTCCCTGAAGTCACGTGCGAGAACCTGCGCCGCCTCTTTCGGGGCATTTTCCAGGTTTGCCATCACCTTCTGGTTCCACTGGTAGATCTCCTTGTCGCTGGAAGAAACCAGCTTCATGATATTGGCGATGATGTTGAGAGACAGGTGCGGGAGCCACTTGTCGAAGTTGTGCATATCCTTATAGGATTGACTTTCCGGATTCGTCTCCGTATCGGTGACAACATCGTTTGCGTGCTCTTTGTCGAACGCCATGACCTGCTGCTCAGTCATGGGCTGGAAGCCGACGATCTCACCATCATCGGACTTGTTGACCTGAAGGACGGCCATGAAGCTATCGATACCGCCCTTGTACTTGTTGACGCGCACTTCCCAGCAGCTATCCTTCCTATCCTTGGGCCGGTGAATGATTTTGATGAAGCCAATGTCTTCGAGATGAACGACGGCCCTGCGAATGGTGGATCTGGATACGGACTCCTGCTTTCTGTCGCCCCTCGGCTCGTTGCCGAATGTGAACAGTCTGACCATCTCTTTCATGGAGAACCGATACTCACCTTGGTCTGGTCCCTGCTTCTTGGCGAAGCAAAGCATGTGACAGTAGACTGGGAATGAAAGAGGCATCGGCGAGAACTTGAAGATGTGATCCCAGATGCCGTGCGATAGAGGGGTGCAGATTTCGGTTGTGGTGATTTTCTCTTTGTCCGGCATACCTTTGTCCTCTTTCCCTCCAAACTATCTGCCCCGGCGCGTTGGTCAACCGACAAACGAACTGTGTGGGTGCCCGTAACAGGTGCCACCGCAAGATGTTGTGCTCAGCCTAATCACTGAGGGTCCTATTAGGCCTTATACCTAAAAAAGGGGTGGTTAGTCCCCCTTCTTCCGTCTAGTCCATGAAGACATTTGCCGGTAGGCTCACGGGGTCTTTCCCGGCGAGGGTAATTATGATGGAGTCCTTCTCAGACACCATATGGTTCGCGTTCTTGACCACTTTTGTTTCCCAGTACTCATAACGGCCCCGCATCACAACCGACCTCACCTTCACGGAACCTTTCTGAATCCATCCTCTTACCTGTTGACTTCCTCCACAAGGCGCGTTGTTCAGTACGTTCAACAGAGTTGCTTCTTTTTTTGTTTTAACGGCCATGTCCGGTCCTCTCTTTTCCAAGGCCTAGTTGAGGCCGATCTGCGGAATGCCGTTGAGGTACGCGAAGAGTCGCGGGTGCGTCGTACGCATATGCTCCTCGACGGCAGCGTTCCTTGCTTCGGCTTCGCGAAATTCATCTATGGCCCCTTGGGCTTCATCGATCATGGCCTGGCCCTCAGCCATAATCTGCTTGAATGTTTTCGGCGGTTCCGAATCTCTTGGCATGGTGTGGTCCTCCTTATGCCGGGTTTCTCTCTATATTTCTTATACCTAAAAAGGCCGGGCATTTGCCCGGCCATGTAAGTCATGGGGTTGGTTGTGGCGTCAGTGACGGGGTGTCAACGCAATCCATAATCTCATCTAAAAACACTGATCTTTGCATGTCTCGATCCTTGCCTCGGAAAAATCTCTTATCCACATGTGACAGGAAGAGCAACTCTTCCGTGCGGGACATGCCCACATAGAAGACCCTTCTCTCCTCTTCCAGGTTCCCGTCCGCCGGATCGTCAGCCTTCCGGTTCATGGGGAAACTCATGTTCTCCAACCCAGGAATGAACACGATGGGGAACTCCAGCCCCTTCGATCCGTGGATTGTCATGAAGCGGACGGCGTCCTTGTCCTCTGTAAGATCGTCCTGCGCCGTGATCTCGTTGAGGTAGCCCAGGTAATTCGCAACCGAGTGCTCGTCCGGCGTCTCGATCATCCATGCGTTGATGAATTCGAGAAGCTTCCCGATGTTGCCTGTGCGCGTAACGAGACCCTGAAGCATATACACGTCGTTCAGCCAGTCGGCAGTTGCCGAGACCTGTGCGCTGAATATCTTCGACCTGGAAATATCAGCAATCCGCTGCAGCCATTCCATCTCTTCCACAGGCTTGTCCCTGAAGTGCAGAATGGCCGCCTCCAGGATGGATACGTCTCCGTCACGTGCCACAACACGAACCCTGGCCATGTCAGAGCGCTTCACCCCCGTGTGGGGCATTGACATAATGCGTTCCATGGGAAGAGTGTCCAGAGGGTTCTGAGCAACCTTCAGGATGTTATGGAAGGCACGGACCTCGTCCAAATCCAGGAACTTCAGCTTTGTTCCGGCAATCACCACGGGGATGTTGGCGCTTTCCACCACGCCAGCGATACCCTGTTCGACTTGGTGGCTCCTGCACAAGACTGCGATCTCGCCTGGGGACCGGCCTCCGTCCAGAAGACTCTTGATCTTGGCGAGAATACCATCGGCCTCTTCCTGGTCCGTGCCGTACTTTGTGAGAGAAATAGGATCGCCACCCTTGACGCTGGATAGGATCTTCCCGCTGAAGTTGAACTTGTTGTTGCAAATGCTGGTATTGCAAGCCCTTACCACCGGGTGCGGGCACCGGTATGTTGTGTCGAGGACCACCTCTTCATGATTCGCGAACATCGTCCGGAGCCTCTCGATGTTCTGGATCTCCGCCCCACGGAACGAGAAGATCGTCTGGTCAATGTCGCCGACGGCAAACAGATTCTGATGAGCCTGCGCCATCGCGGAAATGATTGCATAGTCCTCCTCCGACGTGTCATTCATCTCGTCCACGTGAACGTAGCGGAAGCGCTGTGCATAGTATTCCGCAGACTGCGGATGCTGGGCAAACAGGCGGATGCACAGCTCCATCAGGCCGTTGAAGGTCGTGGCGTTGTTCTGCTTGAGGCGGAGGTTGAACTCTTTGAAGGCAACCTCCCGATTCTTGTGAACTTTGCCGCGCCCGATCTCCCGCAGAAGCGTCTCTGGCTTGGTCTTGATGCTGAGGTCCTTCTGCACGGACCGGATAATATCCATCTGGTCACGTTCGTCGTAGACGGTGAAGTTCTCCTGCAGACCCACCATCTCGCCCCACTGGCGAAGCACGCGGGAGCAGAAGGAGTGGATCGTCATGATCCACATCTGTTTGACGACGCTTTCAGAGAAGACTTCGTTGAGCCGCTCCCTCATCTGCTTGGCGGCGGCGCGGGTGAAGGTGAATGCCAGGATCTCCATGGGTGAGGCTCCGTGGTCCTTCACCAGGTTGGTGATGCGTGAGATGAGGACGCGGGTCTTACCCGATCCTGGCCCTGCGGTGACGAACACGGACTTGTCGAGTGTCGTAGCTGCCCTACTTTGCCTTTGGTCGAGCTGAATCATGCGTTGCCTCCTGGATCATGGCTTTCATCCTTATACCCGACTATCCCTTCGCTTTCGCCAGAATGGCGTACACGTCCTTCATGCTGTGGCGAACCTTGGCGGACAGAGGGCCTCCGCCGGTGTCCCAATGGATCATGGGATGATTCCCATGCCGACCTTGCTCCACATGAGAGAGCAGGCCGGGGTCGATGCTGATCACGCCCAGCTCATCCGGGGTGCCAGTCTTCTCTTCGATGATCTCCAAGAACAGGGCCTGCCCGACCTTGGCCGCATCCGCCGCAATCTTCTTGTACTCGCCGTTGGTGACCGTGGCCTGAGGGCGCGGTTCGGGAGGCTCCAGATCACCTTTCGGTGCGAGGCCCACATCAATGACGGCATCAGAGGCGGTGGCTGCCTGATAAGCCTTGACCTGCTCGAAGAAAGTAAAGATCTTGTTGACTGCATGAGGGCCCATGTGGGGCTCTTCCAGGATCCTATCCCTGCTGGCGTGCTTCAGATCGGCAGCCTGGTGAAGGCCCGTGTTGGTGATGGACTCCTTGCTCTTTTGCCCAAGCTGATGCCAGCCGCGCACTTTACTGAGCATCGTATCTTCCAAGACTTTCGTCGTCGTCGTTCGCTTTGCCACGGTTCCCTCCTACTAAAAAAGGGGGTGGCATTAGCCACCCCCCTGGGAATCGACGAGGTTAGTCGTCGTCTTCGTCCGAATCCGAGTCGTCTTCGCTTTCGTCCCACGCACCCTTTTCCATCATGACGTGGATGCCGATTTCGATGCGCTTCATGTTCTTGTCCTTCAGCGCATCCAAAGCACGATTCAGGTCGTCTTCCTGCTGGGAGGCGTTGAAGTGCAGAAGCAGAAGCTGGTCGAGGTTCTTCGCGAGCTGGCGCCACTTCTTGATCAGCGTCCGCAGCTCGTCATCCGTCAGGGAACAATACGAATCGTAGGTGTTCTGGAGCACCTCCGTCTTGATCTCGGGCTTCTGGGACACGTCGATGACGCCGACCCACTTGTCACCCAGGTCCAGGCCGGACGTGTCTTCGCCAGCGATGATGGCCAGGCCGACGGCGATCCGCTGCTTGTTCTTATTTTGCAGCGCGTCCAAAGCACGATTCAGATCGTCTTCGTAGAAGGTCGTTTCCTGGTGGAGGAGGACGGCGGCGTCGAGCTGGTCCTGGATCAGCTGCCAGTTGTCGGTGAGCTCCTTCAGCTCTTTTGCATCTTCGCCGAAGATGGCCTTGAACTGGTCGGCGGTGTTCTGCAAAACTTCCTGCTTGATTTCGGGCTTCTGGGACACGTCGATGACGCCGACCCACTTGTCACCCAGGTCAATGTCCGGTACGGGCATGTTCGTTCCTCCAGTTAAAAGGGGACTTCATCTTCACCAAGAAAGTCGTCTTGGGTTTCGGTTCGAGAGCTCCGCCTACCGCCGGAGCTACGGTTGCTGGATCGTTTACTGCCGGATCCGCCTCGGCTTGGTTCGTTGTTTTCGCCATCGCTCTTGGATTGGGCGAATTGCCATTGTTCGACAATGATCTTTAGTGCTTGCCGCTTTTTCCCAGTCGCCTTGTCCTCCCATTCGTCCATTCCAAGTCGGCCTTCGATAAACAGGTTGTCGCCCTTCTTGCAGAGCTGGTGAAGCGTTTCCGCCCTCTTCTCCCAGAACTCCAGCTTGACCCAGGCGACCTTCTCTTCCCACTTGCCTGTTTGCTTGTCTTGGTAGCGGCGCTCCACAACGGCAATGCTCGCGTTGCAGACGGCCTTGGGGTTGCTGCCAGACGTGTACCGGAGATCGTCCGGGTCTCTGCCGAGATGGCCAGCAACGGCAATACGGTTATACTTCATGCTCTCTGGGCTCCTTATACCGCAGGATGTGCGAGTTTTTCTATCTACAAATTCTTCGTGAGCTCGAACTTGACGATCCTTCCGTCATCATCATGGACGGTGCAGATGTGGCCAATGTCATTCTCGTCAACCCCGAAGATCCCGTTAATGATGCCGAGGATGCCAACCCGCGCTATTGCATGTTGGCCGACAGCGATAACCTGACAAGATGGATGATCGGTCATTTTCGCATTGCATGGAACGCGAATTTCAACCAGGCATTCTATCGCATTCCTGTCGCGGCTAAGAAGATCATTGAGATATGCGACGGTGCTCTCTGCCGAATGTAGATTCATGGTCGGGGACGTGGGTTTTGACATGCTGTTCTCTCTGGTTAGTGGAGGCGCTGCCGGATCAAAAGGTAGCGGATTTCGAGGACCTACCACCCTCCCCGACAGCGCTCGCCGGGGCCCACTCCTGAGTCGAAAGATGCCCGGTATGGGTCTTCAGGACCCAGCCCAAAACATCCTCGTCAGGAGCCTAGCGTACATTCAGGCGATTCAACAAGACACGCATCCCGGTTAATGGATACGCCCCTCTCCTCGCCCTGGGTCCAAAGTTAGGGTAGAAGTTTAACGGACTCCCCCTACCTACCCAGTATTTAGAGCTGGACTGAATTCCAAGCCTTCAGTGCGTCTGACTCTCCCTTCTTGACAACATCCAAAACGTGGTCGCTACACGACGCGACCATAATATTGTCGATCTCACCTGCGATGACATTGAGTGCAGAGATCAACTTCACAAAGTTCGTGCTATCCAGCTCGGCCGCCTCAATGCATAGCGCCTTCAAAGGCGGGTTCTTGAGACGGATCAATGCGATCATCAGGGCGGTCCCGAACAGGATCGCCTCGCCGCCGGACAGGGCATTGTACGGGATCCGAGCATCCCCGACCACCCTGTGGATGGCGAATATCTCCTTCCCATTGTGATCGAGCAGAGTGAACTCGGCCTCGTAGTTCACGTCATTGTCATCCGTGATCTTGCCCAGGAGCTCGTTGACCGTGCTCTGGATCGGATCCATCACCTCGGCCATGATCTGCGCCTGGATACCTTTGGCGCCCAATTGATCACGGAACAGCTTCGTGTTTTCAACCAGGTCTTCCAGGTCCTGGATCTCAGCAACCAATGCATCGAACTGCTTCATCAACTGCTGAGTCTCGATGGCCTTCTTGTGACGTTCCTCCAGCTGCTCGATCTGGCCTTCGAGGGCTGTGATGAGGCTTTCAACCATGGCCATCGAGGGCGGCGTCGGCAGAGACTTCAATGACTCTGACAGCTCCCCCTCTTGTGTCTTGAGGCGATTGACCTCGGCGCTTCTCGATTCGATTTTCGACTTCGCCGATTCCACACTGTGGCGGGCACGAGCCAGCTCGGGTTCTGCGAGGGAAATATCGTCCTCCGCACGACCGTATGCCCTCTCAGCTTCACGCTGCTTCCCAGCCACTTCCTGTTGGGCCTTCGATTTTGCTTCGTAGTCAGAGACTAGGGCATCGTATTCGACCTTGGCCTCCTCGACCGTCGTATCTTCTTTATCGCAGTGCTCTTCGAGGGTCTTGATCACGATGGCGATCCCGTCTTCACCGAGAACCTTACACACGCGCTTCACGGTTGGGATCACCTTGTCACGGATATTGCTTGCCCCTGCCTGGGTCTCCTTGATGAGGCGACCCTTGATATTTTTGGCATCAACCGCATCGGACGTGGCGGTTCGACATGCCTCCAGCTCTTCCGTCACACCTCTTGCGACTTCCCGGAGGCTCTGGGCTTCGACCCGTTCGATTTCGAGATCGTTGTGCATGGTGTCAACCACAAGCTCTTCAGCGGTGGACGTGACCTCTTCGCCTTCTAGCTCCAGCCTCCGCGCCTGCGCAGCATCGATCTGCTTCTGGAGCTGCTCCCTGGAAGTCTTGGCAGCGTTCGCTTCGGCGATGGCCTTCTCGTGATCACTCTTTTCCTTTCGGAGGCGGTCCTTCTCCTCGTGGATTTCCTTCACGTCGCCCTGCTCACCTTCCATGGCATCCTGGCGGGGGCCAACAAGCTCGTCACGAGCCTTAGACTTGTTCTTGAGCACGGCAGCGTTGTCGGTGATTTCTTTGCCGATATTCGACAGCATGGTGCTGAGGTTGTCGGCAATGCTGTCGTCGGGCATCCACCAGTCCCTGACGCGCTTCTTCTTGTCGGTGTCCAAGGAATCTACGATCCGATCCAGATTCCATCCGAGCACTTCCGGGGAGGATAGTTCGAAGATGAACTTGCGCTTGGCCGCATCGCTCATGGCCAGGAACTCTTTCAAATCGAACATGACCGAGAAGGAGCCCACGTGATTGGTGATGCGATCCAGGCGATCCTTGGTCTTGGTCTCGCCCCCATCGGGGAACACGGTGTAGTCCGCCGTGCAGGCAAAGGTCTTGGTGCCGTCGCCGTGATTCGTTGACTTCCTCCTGTACTTGCGGGCGAAGGAGAATTTGTCGTCGAGTGTTCCCGACACGGACAGGAATTTGTCGCTGGCTAGATCCATGTTGGAGATGTTGCTCTTGCCAAGGCTGGAGAGGAAGCCCTGCAGTAGAATCGTGAGGGACTGTAGCCGGGTGGACTTGCCGGAGCAGTTGGCCCCGACATAGATCTCTCGGCCGGTGAGTTCCTCGTCGAGATCCCGGCCCTTGGTGTTCTTGGTTTGTAGTGAAATCACTTTCATCGTTTTCGTGTCCTGTCCCATTCTTTCAGCTTGGAGACCAGCGCCGATAGCTGGTCGTCATTCATTTCGGCGAAGTTCACATCCGGGGTGTCAGAGGCAATATCATCGATTACCTCGTTCATTGGTTTGGTGCCCAGGCCGTCCTCTAGTTCGCCAAGATAGATCAAGTTCTTTTCTCTGTCACCGATGGATGATTGTTCCTCCTCAAACAGGGTTCCTTGTTCTGGGCTTATACCCGATCCGGACCGGTTTCGATCCATGTCGTCTTCAGTGACTTCGTCTTCGACGGCCGCCTTTTCCTCGTCGCCGAATTTGAGCTGCGAGTCTTCGGTAACAACCTCCACGGCCTTGCCATCGATGGTCAGGGGTTCTGCGCCGTGCTGAAGCGCACCAGGAACGACGCCTTGGGTTGCGACACTCGATACGATCTCCCTGATTTCGTCGGCGGACTTGTCGTGTTGCCATCCAACAACTTCAACCTCCGCATAGCCATCGGTTGGTTGGACCAAGGATTGTGCAATTGCCGGATGGCGCTTCATGGCATTTCTTCGGCAGATGCTGGTTGCAATGCGTTCAGCAAACTTCTGCCGTGTGATGTGCGAAGTGATGACCTTGGTGATCTCGGGGTGCATCAGATCGACCGATAGGCCGCACCCGCTCATGACTGGAACCCACATGTTGTTGGGGGAGTTGGTGTCCGCGTCATGTGCCTGCCGCGTTTTGAAAGATCCGCAGGCGGGCTTGTCCTTCACCTTGGACCAGACCTCGGCGATGAAGTACTGGCGCAGATCGAAGCGGAGGCGCTCCTGCGTGATGCACCAGTTGCCAATTGGGGACAGTCCGATGGCGAGACACTCGGTGGTGATCACCTTGATGGAGCCATCCTCGTCGTATTCGATGTATGGGTTCTCGACCTTGGCGGTTTCCAGGAAGCCCCGGCGATCTACGGTGATGTTGATCTCCGGCGGGTAGATAACACTCAGACCGGCGACACGGTTCATTTGGTCGAACCCGTACGTCGTGATCATCATGCTGCCGCCGACGGAGGCCATCTCCTTCTTTCTCAGAGACAGTTCCATGATGGTTTTGACTGCTTTGACTTGGCCGTCGGGTGTTTTTCGAACGAACACCTGGCCGTCGGCGAACCTCGCGATCTCCCTGGTGTCGGTCTTGACTGGAAGGTTGCTGTTCATGTGTTCCCCCTGCTTACTAAGTTTACCCTGCGCACTATAAACATGGTAAGCACTCCCGTCAAGTTATGACGCTGCGAATTCTCTCCCGCGAGACCACAATGGACCGCGCCTGATACTTCTTTAGACTATGGTTCATCAAGAGAAGGTTGAGGCTCTTGTGCCTTCTGGCCATGATTGCGGCGGACAATGCATTGATGCTCTTCTCCCCGGCCAGGAGAAGTAGATCGTGCCTGAGAGACCCCTTGAGCGGCCCCATGATGATTTTCAGGATCTTCTTGGTCTCAGTTGACAGCATCCCTTTGTGTGCCCTGACAAGGACGGAAATGGCGCCCCACCTCTCAGCGCTCGTCAGGTCGTGAGAATCGGTGGTTGCATAGACGCGTGGCTTCTCACCATTCGTGTCTTTTCGACACTGTGAAACTGGCAAATGCATGGTCCTTTTGACATAGTCCTTTTTCTCGTGATCATAAACCAGTAGGCCTAAACGATTTGTGACAACAGATGCCATGGCCGCCGCGATGGCGCAATAGACGTTCGGACCATCGAGAAGGATGAGATCATTGGCCTCGAATGAGTTCATCGGCCTCGCGAACTTGACGAAGATGCGGTCCGGGGACAGGCTCATCCGCTTTGCCTGCGCGTTCTCGTTCAGATCATGAAGCACGGTTACCTTTCCAAATTTGGATGCCTTCTTGGCATTAGATGATTGTTTGCACGTAATGAAAACTCTGGGCATGGGCTTCTCCTTTCTCTACGGATCCTTATACCAGATTTGAAGGCTTTACTTTTTCTTGCTTTGTACATACAATTGTATATCAAGTAACGGAGAAGCACATGGACGGCGTAGAAGACCTAGGATTCAAGTTCCTGTCCGAGAAGAAGGATAAGGCGATCACCCTGAGGCTCGGCGAGAACATGCTTTCGTGGCTCGATAAGCGCGCTGAGGCGAAAGGTATGTCCAGGACGGCCGTCATCACCCAGGCGCTCGTGGAGTTCGCCTGCAGGTTTGAGGGCGTTCGCACAGCCCAGTTCAACAGTGATGTGACTTCCTTACTGAAGAGCATGGCAGATCACCTTGAAATAGTCCCCGGCGAAGACGGGAAGATGGCGCTCCGAGTGTGTGACTTGGGGGTCGTCCAATTGAACGGCGAAGAGATTAGTCAGAGGAGAACCGGCAATGAATCGTGATGGAACAGATGCCCAAGGAATTCGGCTCGATCCGGATCCAGGGGGTGAGAATGCTAAGGCAGAACCGGACAGAATCCAGCGCAGGGGCGTGCCAGAGACGGAAGAGGCGCCAGAGCCTCAGGAGGAGGGGAGCTTGGCGGCGGACGCGACGGCCGCCTTGGATCGGATGGAAGAGGACCAGCGCCTGGCCGAGGAAGACAAAAAATTCCTGGAGGACTACAAGGACCTCGACCTGATGCAATTGATCATGCAAGGCTACGTCGAGCACGATGTGACCATCATCAAAGGCATGAAGGTCCGCCTCCGCACCATCACCGAAGACGAGGATGCGGAGATCTCCAAGGGCTTGGAAGGCCTGAAGGGAAGCCAGCTTTGGCTGTCTGAGCAGATCTCACGCAAAAACCTGTCCTACGGCGTTACGGCCGTCAACGGTGCCGTATTTGGTGAGGACAACGAAGATCGGTTTGCAAGAATCGGCAAGTGGGGGAAGCCCATCAAGCTGGCCATCTGGGAAGAATGGCAGAAGCTCAATAAGGCCGTCGGCATGATGATAAAAGGAGGGCGGTCGGGAAACTCATTAGTACATCGGCTGATTGGGCAAGACTTGATCTACTAGCCGCCGGTGTACAGGAAAAATTTGGTTCAGCAAGAGAAGCCCTTCTTATTGAATCGAAGCTACGAAGAGATAGAATAGAGTTTATCAAAACGATTGCCATCGCCACGGCATGTGCCAACCCGGAGAAGGCGGGTCAGGTCATCGATAAGCTCTACATCGAACTGTTCCCAGAGGCGGAAAGCCTGGAGCTCGCGAAGGAAGAGCATAAGATGAAGGTCTTGGAGGCGTATTCCGACAAGGCATTCGTAATGTCAGGCGATGGTCGCGGACACTTCAGCGCCGTCTTGGTTGACAGGTTTGGCGAACCGACCGGCGATCCTTTTGTTGGAGATAAGTAAGTGCCCCCACTAGGATCAGACCCTTTCGGCCAGCAACACGCCCAATTCATGGCGTCCCAGGCGGCTGCGCACACGCAGTTGGCCGGGCAGGCATCGTCCATGCATACGACGATGCAGAATATCTCCCAGGCGACCCAGCTTGGCGCTCAGACGGCCATGCATGGAGCGCAAAACGCTGCCAATGTGGCAATGTATGGGGCCACATCTGCGTTCGGAAGCCTCCTTGGAGCCGGTCAAATGGCTGGCTCCGTATTCTCGGGCCCATCACCCATGGGTGGAGATCCGGGCGGCGTCGGAATGCAGAGCATGTTCCACGGAGTTGCTACAGGCGCCCTTACGGTGGGAGGATTTGCTGGCGGTCATGGTATCTGTGTGCCCATACGGGCATGGTTTTGGCAGGTACTTTTGTAGGTAGTAGGTATCTGCTATGCGCTGCTGATGCGAGCGTCATGCTGCTGTAGCTCAGTGGTAGAGCGCGTCCTTGGTAAGGACGAGGTCATGGGTTCGACCCCCATCAGCAGCCTTTTTGAATTTGTCGAAAAGCGCCGGTGATTGGTTCGGCGTATTGAATAGAGTTTGTAGGATGGCAGGGCGAAGACCTGTCGACAGCAACAAGTATAAGGTATAGATCCAAGGACAAAATACTCACCAGGCAATAGGAGCACTAAGGAATGGCCAAGGAAGTATTTCAAAGGACAAAGCCGCACGTAAACGTCGGGACGATCGGGCACGTCGACCACGGCAAGACGACGCTGACCTCGGCAATCATGCACGTGCAGGCCACCAAAGGTTTGGCCCAGGCAAAGACCTACGACGAGATCGCCAAAGCCTCTGAATCTCAGGGCCGCCGCGATGCGACTAAGATTCTGACGATCTCCACCGCGCACGTCGAATACGAATCCGAAGCGCGTCACTATGCTCACGTCGACTGTCCGGGCCACGCCGACTACGTCAAGAACATGATCACCGGCGCCGCCCAGATGGACGGTGCGATTCTGGT
>SDBT01003751.1_pt1 | contig 26149 bp, 26 predicted proteins | sample 2277101 | NCBI WGS metagenome assembly SDBT01 (sample SAMN10404973, study PRJNA504765) | marine sediment metagenome | isolation source: marine sediment core GS10_PC15, 103 cmbsf | place: Arctic Ocean: Southern Knipovich Ridge | collected 2010 | reverse complement strand
ATAAGCCCTATACAACTAGTGAATAAGGAAGTAGACTATTATGGAGACGGCCTTCGTTATCTTGACCATTGAGAGAGGCTTCGAGGAAGAGGTGCTGCAAGCCCTGAAGGGCATTCCTGAAGTGAGGGAGGCATTCAAACTCTACGGGGTTTATGATATCATCTTCCGGGTGGAGGCGGATACGCGGGCGGATTTAAAGAAAGCGGTAAGGAAAATAAGGCAGATGGAAAAAGTCCAATCGACGCTTACAATGATAGTTATTTGACTTCTAATTCATGCGCAAGCAGAGAGGTTTAAATAACGGGCGCAGCGATTCAGTCTGATAAATGTTGAATATTCGCTAAATTGCGTGATTAATGTTGTATTATACTAGGAAGGTTCAACCTATACCCTAGGGAGATAGAGGAGTTATATGAAGACAGTAAATGAGCAGACCCCCCCTCTCTGCCCAGAGTGTGGAAGCAGAAAAATAATCCAGGACGGCGAATCAAGCGAGACCGTTTGCGAAGGCTGCGGCCTAGTCATCGCAGATCCCATCATCAACACGGGGCCAGAGTGGAGGGCCTACAACACGAAGGAGTGGAAGAATAGGACCCGGGTCGGCCTACCCTCGGCCTTCTCCATATCCGATAAGGGTCTATCCACGATGATCGGGTCGATAGGCCGGGACGCCCGGGGGAAGATGATACCGCAAGATACCAAGCATAAGATGGTCCGACTAAAGCGTTGGAACCAGCGGTCTATGAGGGATGCCTCTGAAACCAGGAACCTCTCCCAGGCGATGAGGGAACTCCAAAAGATATCTGAAAAGCTGCATATCCCCTCTATAGTCCAGGAGATGGCCGCGCTAATCTACCGTAGAGCACTTAGAAATGGGTTTGTCCGGGGTCGGAGCATCTCGTCCATGGTCTTGGGTGCTCTCTACGCCGCGTGTAGGTTGACCCAGACTCCGAGGACCCTAGAGGAGGTCGCCCGTCACAGCCACTTAGACAGGAAGGAGATCGCCCGCTGCTACAGATTACTGCTCAAGGAGCTCAACCTCCGGGCGCCGGTGCCCAAGGCCAAGCTTAGAGTTCCTAAGATAGCCTCGGAGGTGAATATCAGCGAGAACACTCAGCGGAAGGCCATCGAGATTCTCGAGGAGGCGGAAAGACGCAGGATGACCGGAGGGAAGGATCCCATGGGAATGGCGGCGGCAGCCCTGTACTTGGCATGCGTCATGAACCACGAGAAGAGGACTCAGAAGAACATAGCAAAAGCTGCGGGAGTCACACAGGTCACCATAAGAAACCGCTACAAAGATCTGAAAAGGTTCTATGATCTGGATATGGTGAACAACCTTCCTAAAAGTAGGGAAGTAGTGCACATAAAATAAAAGAAAGCCTAAACTTTTTAAATAATAAAAGTTGAAAATAACATGAAATGACCAGCAGGAAATACAAGTATCATACGGTCAACCTTCCCGAGTCCCTCGCAAAGAAGATCGAGGAAGTGATCAGCAGCGGAGCCCACGGGTACACCAGCGTACCCGACTTCGTGAAGACCTCGGTGAGGAGATATCTCAGGGAACTGGGTTATCTGGTCTGACTCTCCACCCTGAGCCGCCTCTAGTAGAGCAACTCGTTTTCAATGAGGATGGCGATAATCTTCTCGGTGGCATCGTTTAACTGATCCTCCTTTTTCGCCCCCGTTAAAACCATCTTTCCCGATCTGAATATCAGTAGGACCACCTTGGGATCCTCCATCCTGTAGATCAGACCGGGGAACTGCTCCGGCTCATACATCACGTTGTCCAGGATATCTGAAGCGACCTCGAGATCGACCATTCCACCGACATTCGCGGTTCCGACGATATTCACGATTTCGATCTTCGGACTCCCCTTGATGATGAATCCCTCATTTTTCAGATCCCTTACCACTTTCTTCACTGCGCTGATGGCCATCTTATCCGACTTTGCCCCGGTGCAGACCATCTTTCCCGAACCGAAGATCAAGGTCGTAGTCTTCGGCGTCTTCATCCGGAAGACAAGCCCCGGGAACCTCTTTGGCCTGTACTCCACGTTCCTGAAACTCTTCATTATTGCGAGCAGGTCCATCTTCTGGTCGAGTGATGCGACGGCCACCACATTCTGTATATCGACGTCATGCTTGGTTCTCTCGTTCACTTCTCAGTCTTCCTCTCCTCTCCTCCCTGAGCCGCCTCTGAAGATCCCTATACCTCAACACATCGAGAAGCACAACCACCCCAGCGAGGCATCCGAGAATCAGGAGGAAAACCAGGATGATTAACGCCCAATTCATTTTTGCTTATCCCCTCTGGTAAATTTGGTTGTTGAAGAATTTATTATATCTTACACGATATTTATATTTGGTTTTCTAGATGAGCGCGCGCGCGGGTTCCTGCTCCCGGGACTTGGACCCCTTGCTCAGGGCTGGCAACGCTCCCCATATATTTTAATCTATGTACGATGCGCGCGCGCATTGTTTGTGTGTGTACACACACAGAATCGAAGCTTTACGGGTTTCATTGCCTTTTAAAGGTTTTCTCATTTAGAAAAGTATAAAAACACCTCATTTACTACTTTAAGCGAAGTTAAGAGGCGCGAATACTTGGGTAAGAGTGGAACAAGCGTCTATATGGACAGAAGCATACTACACTGGATAGACGAGAAGGTCAAGGACTGCGTATACAGGAGCAGAAGCCATGCCGTTGAATACGCAATGGTACAGTTGATTAAGAGCGACCGGCGTCTAGGGCGCGACTATTAGGAATAAATTGTTTCAAATTGTTTCAAATATAAAACATATAAATCATAAATCATCGTAATCAAACGATAGATATGGTAAGATTTGAAGACCTAGAAATAGGAATTATAGACGTGGAACAGGGAATAAGGCAGATACTCGATAAGGAGCCATTAGACGAGCTCGCCGCATCCATAAAGCAGCATGGAATACTACAGCCCCTAGTCGTCGAGCCCGGCGCCGAGGGAAGATACAATCTTCAGATAGGAAAGAGGAGGATGGCCGCCGCTAAACTGATTGGCCTGGAGAAGGTGCCAGCCATCATCCTCGAAGGACCCCTGAGCTCTGAGGAATCTCTCGCCATCAGACTCGTCGAGAACCTGCACAGAGAGGATCTCGACCCCATAGACGAGGCTGAAGCCTACTCGACCCTAAAGGAAATGGGCACCAAGGTCTCCGCGATAGCCAAACTCGTGGGAAAGGAGAGAACATACGTATCTCACTCGATGAGGCTACTGAAACTACACCCTAAAGTTAGGGAAGACATCCGGCAGCAGAACATTACAAGGGAGCATGCCCTAGCCCTGCTCAGGCTGGAGCCCTACCAGCAGATAGCCCTGGCGGAGGAGGTCAAGGAGACTGGCCTCACGATGCTGGAGACGAGGGATAAGGTCAGGGGGCTCCTGGGGAAGGAGCTTAAGTGGCGCCTCGTACCCATACGAATAGAGCCAGCAGTCTACGACAGACTAGTAACCATTGCACCCGAAGGAGACGTATCCCAGCTACTCAAGCAAGCCATCGAGAAACTCCTACAAGGCATTCCACAATAATCTCTTTCCAATTTTTTATTTTAATGGACTGAAAGTTTTTTATATAAATAAGATAAGCCATTATGGGTTGAGATTTATTTGATCCCGAGATTTGGTGTGAGTAGCTCTAACGAACTTGATGAAGAGATTATCAGAACTGCAATCGTCGCAGACGAGCTGGGATTCGACAATATCTGGGTTGCTGACCACTCCCAGTATGATGTCTTTTCAATCCTCACATTCCTAGCTTCAAAGACTCAAAATATCAAACTTGCTACAGGGGTCACAAGCCCATACACTCGCCATCCTGTGATAACAGCAGCAGGAATAGCGACAGTCAACGAAATCTCAGGCGGAAGGGGGGTTCTCGGTTTGGGCGCGGGTGGAAAAAGGGCGATAGGGTATCAATTCTTCCCCCCAACTCGCCAACTCCTTCACACTCGGGAGGCTATTGAAGTGATTAAGCTTGTATTATCTGGTAAACAATTCAAGTATGAGGGGGAAACTGCCAAAGTCAAGAACTATCAATCGCACATCAAAATGAAAAAAGTTCCAATATACCTAGCAGCTGCAGGTCCAAAAATGTTGGAATTGGCTGGAGAAAAGGCTGACGGCGTCTTAATCAACGGTCTTGGCTCTTGGCCTCCCGCGTTGAAGGCGTTCCTACGTAATGTGGAGAAAGGGGCAACTCGGGCTGGAAGGGTGTTGAGCGAACTGGGTGTTGTTTGCTGGACAAGAATTGCAATGGCCGAAGATCCCGAGCCTCTAAAGGAACTGCTAAGACCTGCTATAGGATTAAATATTGCCGTTAAACCACTCAATGTCCTAATAGATACGTATGGAGTAGAGCCTGAGCTTGCAAAGCGCATAAAAGAACGGTTCATGGATGTGATCAAGGGATGGGATCCTCTGAAAGCATCAACCGCGCAAGCGCAAGATATTGAAAAACTAATTCCAGAATCTCTCATTACAAATTATGCCCTCGTCGGGACCCCTGAACAAGTCATCCAGCGCATAAAGCAACTCGTGAAAGTTGGAGCAACCCAAATTGCCCTTCGCAACTGGCCCAGATTAGACAGACCGGAAGACCTATCAAAACTCAGAATGAGAACCCTAAAAATGTTCGGCGAGCAAGTCATCCCTGCCTTCAAATAGCGCGCGATAATTACAATTGAATTCTGCTTTGATTCATCTAGGTCACGCCTACCCCAAAAGTTTTAAATAATTTCATTATTATTTCTTCTTAGGTAAATAAACATGATCAACGATAAACTAAACAAAGTAGTAATCCCATTGATTCTACTAATTCTTCTAAGTTCTATACCTTTGACACAATACAAGTCAGCAAAGGCAGAAGCACAGATTGGTGGAACGCTTTCTCTCTCCATTGAGAGAGATCCAATTGCAATGATTCCCTGCGTTACGAATGACTTCTCTTCATCCTTTGCATTTGGCCAAATGTTCATTGCCTTAGTACAGTATGATGAAAAAATGAATGCCATACCTTGTGTAGCCAAATCTTGGGAAATACAGCCTGATGGAATGAAATATACATTTCACCTGGATGACATAAAATGGAGCGATGGAGTCCCACTCACTTCAGATGATGTGAAATTTTCTTGGGAGGAAGCTATAGCAAAATACCATCCTAGAGGAACGCTCCTTATGGGTTTTGTGGATACCATCGAAGCACCGGATCCCAGTACAGTCGTATTTAATATGAAATCACCCTTTCCCGCCTTAATGTTCTACCTTGGTATATCAGACGCTGGTATAATTCCAAAACACATCTATGAAGGCCTTGATCTCATGACCGATCCGAAGGTAGTAGAGCCCCCTGTCACAAGTGGACCCTATATGCTCTCGGAATGGAAAAGAGGATCCCACGTAATATTAGAGCGTAATCCGAACTACTTCCGACCGGGAAAACCATACTTTGAAAAAATCATACTCAAAGTTATGCCGAATGTTGACTCAAGAGTACTAGCATTAGAAACTGGAGCAATTGATATGTTACCTGCAACAGTTTATACTGAAGTTACAAGGTTAGAGGGGCTAGGTTTTAATGTGTCATATGTAGGATCTGCTCCAACGTCCCAATCCATGATTTTCTTTAACATGCATGCGAACGAGGGTCACACTATTACTAGTAATATCAATGTTAGACAAGCCATAGCTTATGCCATTGACAATAACGATATTGTGGAGAAGGCTACTTTTGGAATCACTACACCAGGAACCTCTCAGTTTCCAACTACGCTAAAGTATTACAATCCTAACGTACCAAATTATGACATAGATCTAGATAAGGCAAACCAACTTCTTGAAGATGCTGGATTTCCAAGAGGGTCAGATGGTTATAGGTTTACTATCGATCTTGTCTATGAAGCGGAGCAATCAGGTGATCCAAAAACAGCTGAATTGATGAGGTCTGCATTGGACAAAGTTGGCATTAAACTTGAGTTAAGACCTCTGGCAAAAGCTGCTGCATGGGAGGCTTCATGGGTACGCTGGAATTATGACCTTTTTCTTGCAGCGGCTACATGCGCGCCATCACCAGCTATTTCCATTGAGAGGTTTTACCATTCAAGATTTGCCAATACAACTACACCTTGGCGGGGCGGCATCGGATATAACAATCCGGATGTTGACAGGCTCTTTGAAGAAGGAGGTTTAGAAATCGATGAGGGAAAACGCGAAGAGATTTACGATGAAATACAAATGATAATGATGACAGAATTACCATCATATCCAATCTACGAAAAGGCTCAGGTCTGCGTATTCAATAGCGACATAAAGGGGATTTTCCCACCTGGACCACCGAGAACTTCTGGACCAATAGATGCCGCTTGGTACAAGTCTGAAGAACCAGAACCAACGCCAGAACCAACGCCAGATCCAACCGTATCTGTCGATATTGAGAATAGGGTCACCGGCTTGGAGTCTGAAGCAGCTTCAATAACTGATAGGATAGAAGACCTCGAAGACTCACTAACAGTATCTAGAGACGATGATACACTAGCTTATATAGCAATACTCATGGCCCTAGTAGCGCTAATCATAACCGCCTACCCTCTGATAAGAAAGACAAATTGATCTATTTCTCCTTTTTTTTTATATTTGACTATCTTAATAATATGGAGGTATGAAAATACCTAAAACAAACATATTATATTTAACTAAAAAAGTCTTAGGAATCGTTCCACTAGTTTTAGCGGTAGTGATATTGAATTTTTTTCTGATACATATGGCGCCAGGTGATCCAGTATATATTCTAGCTGGGGAGGCAGCCACACCCGAGTACGTTGAGAGGATGAGAGAAAAAATGGGTCTAGATAGACCTGTGATTGAACAACTATTTCGATACCTCTCACAAGTTATCCAGGGTGATCTTGGGTATTCCTATATTTATGGTCAACCAGTTTTAAATCTAATAATATCAAGACTCCCCGCTACCTTATTATTGATGTTGCCATCTTTCATAATTTCTACTTTTGTGGGTGTATTAATTGGGGCTTTTTCTGCAAAGAAACGGTATTCTAAGCTTGATTTTTTAATTACGATAGTTTCTTTAATAGGATATTCTGTGCCCATCTTTTGGTCAGGGATGATGCTTCTTTTGTTATTTGCAGTTAATTGGAGGTTTTTCCCTGTACAGGGTATGTATACTATTGGAGCTGAATTAACTGGAATACATCACATAGTGGATGTAATACGCCACTTGATTCTTCCTTCCTGTGTTCTAACCTTATTTAATATAGCCGTGACGACTAGACTGACAAGAGGTAATACACTTGAAGCACTTACGCAAGATTATATTGTCACGGCGAGATCTAAAGGTCTAAGCGAGAACAAGATAGTCTTTAAACATGCTTTGAGAAACTCGTTGCTTCCAGTAGTAACTTTTACAGGCATGAGAACGGGTAGAATGATTGCTGGAGCTATTTTAACAGAAACGATATTTGCTTGGCCTGGTCTCGGAAGATTATTATATAATGCCTTATCAGCAAGAGACTACCCGGTTATGATGGGAATGTTTTTAATTGTATCCATAATGGTGGCTGCAAGTAACATAATTACGGACATCGTTTATACATTTCTCGATCCTAGAATAAAGTATGCTGCATCTCAATAGAGGGACAGATTGAATGTCAACAAGAATATTTAAATTATATTGGCGGAGATTTAGGCGTAACAAATTAGCTGTTTTTTTTCTTGCAATAATTATTTGCTTTGCAATAGTCGGTTTTTTTGCGCCTATGATTGCACCCTATAATCCAATAGAGACAGGGGTTGGGGAACGATTCATATCACCAAATAGAAAACATCTCATGGGAACAGATGATTTAGGTAAAGATATTTTCAGCGGTGTTGTCTATGGTGCTCAAGTGTCACTAATTGTGGGCATTTATGCTAGCACTACATCATCTATAATAGGAGTAATAGTCGGGGCAATTTCTGGTTACTTTGGTGGAAGAATTGACGATGTATTAATGAAAATAACGGAGATGTTTCAAGTTATCCCTGCTTTCTTCCTTGCGACTCTTATGGCGTCGATATTTGGTGCTAGCCTATGGAATGTAATTATGGTTATAAGTTTGGTAACATGGCCTAGAACAGCTAGATTAACTAGAGCAGAGTTTCTATCCCTAAGAGAGAAAGATTTTGTGTTGTCTGCAATTGCTGGAGGTGCTAGAAGTTTTAGTATAATAGTCCATGAAATTCTTCCAAATGCTCTTCCTCCGATAATCGTTAATGCGACACTTATTACTAGTCAATCTATTCTATTGGAAGCGGGTATGAGCTTTCTTGGACTAGGAGACATTTCCTCACCCAGTTGGGGTCTTATTCTTCATAATACCCAAGCACTAATGCGTTACGGTTGGTGGATGCCTTTTTTCCCAGGTGTATCAATATCCCTTCTTGTAATAGCTATAAATGTAGTTGGAGATGGATTAAATGATGTTCTAAATCCGAGACTTAAGAAAAGTTAGAATAAACAGTGGATATAGCGATAAATTAGATGTTAATGTTTTGCCAGTTTTTTACGAGCGCACTTTATCCATGTTCGTAGTGGCAGGCCACATAATGATTGTTCCCAATATGAGTAAGCATAGGTTCATTTTTTGAGCATTTAGCCTTACTGATGGGGCATCTTGTATGGAATCGACAACCAAGTGGAGGAATAATTGAAGAAGGTTTTTCCCCAGTAAGAATGAACCTTTTTCTAACGCGTGTTTTTCTCGGGTCTGGAATAGGGGTCGCTGAAATTAGTGCTTTTGTATACGGATGTATTGTATTGTTAAATAACTCCTCAACCGGCGCTAGTTCTACTAACTTGCCAAGATACATTATTGCTACTTCGTCGCAAATAGATCTAACCGTACTCAAATCATGCGTAATATATAAATAACCAATATTGAAATCGTTTTGTAGTTTTTTCATCAGATTGAGTATGTTCCCTCTCATAGATACGTCAATTGATGATACAGGTTCGTCTGCAACGATAAACTTAGGGTTAAGAGCCACTGCCCTAGCAATTGAAACTCTTTGTTGCTGTCCTCCGCTCAACTCATGTGTAAACCTATAATAAAACTCGTGGGGCGGTGTCAGTTCAACCAATTCTAATAAATCTTGAACTTTTAGATCAATTTCTTTTCTTGTAAAATTTTCATAAATTGTATATGGCCTACTTAATGTATAATATATTGTTTTCCTTGGATTTAGAGATGAAAATGGATCTTGAAATATAATCTGCATTTTTCGTCTTATCTTATGCATATCTTCAGCGGATTGTTTTGATAAATCAGAACCCATAAAATTAACAGTCCCGGATGTTGGTTCAATAAGTCTCAATAAAAGCAACCCCGTGGTTGTTTTTCCACAGCCGCTCTCGCCTATGAGTCCGAGTGTCTCTTTTTCTTTAATATTGAAACTAATTCCATCAACAGCGTGCACATAAAGATTGGATTTTGAAAAAAATCCACTTTTGACTGGAAAATATTTTATTAAATCTCTGACTTCGACGAGAACAGGGTTTGACATTTATATCACCCTATTATAACGCCAGCAATAAACAAAATGATCTTGATCAAGCTTAACTTTAGAAGGCACTTCCTCTCGACAGATATTCTTTGTATATTGGCATCTTGGATGAAATCTGCAACCAGAAGGCGGTCTCTGCATATCCGGTACGAATCCTGGTATAGATACCAGTTCCTTTTTAAATTCATCGACACTCAAGGTAGAATTAAGAAGTCCTAATGTGTACGGATGTGATGGATGATCAAAGATTTTAAAAATATCACCATATTCAACAATTTTTCCAGCATACATGATATAAAGCTTATCGCATAGATCAGCAATGACCCCCATATCATGTGTGATTAATAGAATCGAAAAATTCTCATTCTTCTTCAATTCTTTGAAGAGATCTAAGATTGCCATTTGTACGGTGGTATCTAGTGCTGTTGTAGGTTCATCTGCGATAAGGAGTTCCGGTTGACATGAAATAGCCATGGCTATCAGCACCCGTTGCTTCATTCCTCCGCTGAGCTGGTGTGGATAATAATTTGCCACTATTTCTGGTGAGGGAATATGAGTCTTACTCAATATATCAATTACATTCTTAATGATTTCTTTCTTATTCACGCCTTTATGCAATTTGATGGTTTCAGATATTTGATCCTTGATTTTCATCACGGGATTTAGATACGTCATCGGGCTCTGAAAAATCATCGATATTTGGTTTCCTCTTATACGCCGTATCTCATTTTCTTGCATTTCAATGAGATTCTTTCCATTGAATATTATCTGCCCATCTAGGATTTTACCTGGCTCAGGTACTAACCCCATAATGGACATAGCTATAGTAGTTTTTCCACATCCTGATTCTCCAACTAATCCAACGACCTCCTTCCTACCTATGACTAAATCTACCCCGTCAACCGCTTTTATCGGTAAAGAATTTCCGAAATAATAAGTTTTAAGATTTTGAATGTTTAGTGTTTTAAATTCCAAAAGTATTTCACCACGCGCTCGCGCCCAATTCATAACCACGTTTTTTAACGCGAAACTCTCTCATTTTATACAAGCAAAGAGATCAAGGTTATAAGCTTTTATTTTATTCATTTATTGAATCATGTACCAGCGTTTACTGGTTGCGGTTGATGGCTCAGAGCAGTCGGATGAGGCACTAGATCACGCTGTTGCACTCGTTGAGAAATTCGGTTCAGAGCTAGTATTATTGACTGTTGCGCGCGTACCCCCCTTTTTAGGAGATGAGAGTTTTGACCCAAAAGCCTATACTAAATATCAGGAGAGTGAGCTTGAGCTTTGTCATAATATACTCAAAGACGTCGAAGAAATGGTAAGGACGAAGCATCCTAATCTGAATGTCAGAACAATTTTGAGGGAGGGTCGGCCTTCAGCTATCATCGTCGATGTGGCGGAGAAGGAGGGATGCGACATGATAATCGTGGGTAGCCGTGGGATGGGTGGTATCACCGGCTTGGTGCTGGGGAGCACCAGCCACAGGGTCGTTGATTCCTGCATTAAGCCCGTCATGATCATAAAGTAACTATTTATCGATATAATCCGTGTGTACACACACAGAACCGAATCTCCTTGGTTTTTATCGCCTTTTAAAGGGTTTCTACTTTAGAAAAGCACAAAAACAAGCTCTTTATTAATTTCTAAGGATTAGCAGGCCTAAAATATATAGCACTCATATTGCGCTTGCGCAAATGTAATATATTTTATTAAAAGCCTTATACGCGCAAGATACCTGAGGCTTTTAATTGGAAGTAAGGATTGAAAACATCCCGACAGGCGAACTGAACCCTCATCCAGACAACCTTCGTATCTATGGAGAGGATCTCTATGTGGGTGACCTCGTCACGTCAATCAATGAGCACGGGCTTCTTCGTTCAATTATAATAGATCAAGATAAACGGATAATCGACGGAGTTAGAAGATGGCAGGCTTCAAAGATACTGGAACTGGAAACAGTCCCGTGTGAGATCAGAGAACTTGAAAACGAGGACTCAGCGATTTCCGCCATTCTCACGTATAACAGATATAGACAGAAGACCCCGAGACAGATATTTAACGAGAGCAGGGAACTCAAGAGATTAGAGACTGAAAAAGCCCAGAAACGGATGAAAAAGAAAAGTGGTGTGCCGATTTCGGCACAGGTTCAATCAAAAGTCAGAGACATCGTATCAAGCCACTTTGATATGGGTCACACTAAATTCGGAGAGCTCGAATCGGTCTTCGAGGCGGAGGATAACTATCCCGACATAGCGGAGAAAGTGGCCGATGGAACCTTTAGCGTCCACAGAGGATACACGAAGATCAAAGACACTATTCAAAAACAGAAAGACGTAGCGGATATGAAGGCCAAGATATCGGAAGCATTATCGCATGTCAAAAGGGAATCTCTTCGCGAGAAGCTGGAAGAGAAATATCTTTCAGACGAATCCGATCTAAGTAATACATCGATAAAATATGTCGAAAACGAGATCAAAAAAGAGCTGGGAATTCCTGTTGGTCCAAATGATATAGAACAATGGAAAGAGATCAAAGAAAAATTCCTAAAGCCAGTAAACAGGTACAAAGAGAATTCATCCTCAAGAGAATGGAGCCTTGAAGACAGAAAATATTTGCAGACAATTACCTGGATGGACGTCGGACAAAACATTACACATCTAAAAAGAATTGAGCACCCGAAAGAACGCTTCTCCTCCCACGAGGAAGCCGACGCCTACGCAGAATCACTTGGAGGATACTGCGATGGCCTACACAAGCTAGGGAAAAAGACCGTATGGGTTCTACTAGTCAGAAAATAAAAAGTTTTTTGCGCGCGCGCAATATGGAGAGATAACTGAAAAGATTTAAATTTCTCAAACTGGATGGATAATTTACAATTTAAGCCCTATGGAGATTCAAACTTGTATATTGACATTGAAGTAACTTCTGAAGAAGAGGATGAGATGATCGGGAATATCGCCCATAAGATCCACGAATACGGGTTAGATATAGCCGCAATAATCGCGATAGGAAGCGTTAGACCTCTGTCTTTCATTGGGGCACAGATGGGACGTTTCTTCATTTCTCCATTTCTTCCTGCTTTAGGTGGTAATATCGGTATTACCGGAGAGAAATTCTTCCAGATCATGGAGAAACAAGAGAACGTAGAGAAGCTTATTCAAACCATTGAGAAGATGACACAGGAAGAGGAAGAGCAAAAGAAGGCTGAAAAAGCCAAGAAACTAAAGGAGAAAAAGGCCAAGATACTGGAAGGAGAAGAGCCTGAGAAGAAGGGATGGAGGAGGCTTTTTCCTTTCTAATTCCCAGTCGGCGCCCCCTTTTCTTTGATACAATTGCTTAGAAAACTTTAAAATGGTCTTGCGCATCACCATAACGGAATCAAGATGAAATCTCTAAAGAAACCTCCAGAGGAAATGCAATATATTCTGGCAACCGACGTCGGGAGCACTACCACGAAAGCCCGTTTATTCCACAGGAAGAACGGGGAGTGGAGGTTCCTCGCTGCAGGGGAAGCACCGACCACAGTAGAGGCCCCCTACGAGGATGTCACCATGGGGGTCCAGAATGCAGTCAGGGAGGTGGAGGAGCTCACGGGACTCAAGATCCTTTCATCTGACGGTAGCGGCATAGTCGTGCCCTACGACGGTGACATCGGCGTAGACCTCTATTGTACCACTAGTAGCGCGGGTGGTGGCCTCCAGATGATGGTGGCTGGGCTCATTAAAATGATGACCGCTGAGAGTGCCAACAGGGCTGCCCTCGGGGCAGGGGCAATAGTCATGGATGTCATTGCCCGAGACGACGGACGCCAGCCATACCAGAAGATTCAGAGAATCCGTAGCCTAAGACCTGACATGATTCTTCTAGCAGGTGGGACGGATGGTGGAGCTTCATCCCATGTCATGGAACTCGCGGAGCTGATTAAGGCATCCGAACCCAAACCTCGCCTCGGAGTGGACTACAAACTCCCCATCGTGTACGCCGGAAACAAGATCCTTAGGCCCCAGATCGAGAACTTGATGAGCGAGGAATTCGCCCTGGATATGGTGGACAACATTCGGCCAGTCCTTGAGGTTGAGAACACCGAGCCGGCTCGACGGGCTGTCCACGAGCTCTTCATGGAGCACGTCATGAGTCATGCACCAGGGTACTCGAAGCTGATGAAGTGGACAGAGGTGGACATCATGCCGACTCCCGCGGGCGAGGGCATAGCCATACAACTCATCGCCGACACCTTCAAGAAGAACGTCCTAGGCGTGGGTCTAGGCGGTGCGACTACCAACGTCTACTCCATCGTAGACGGCAAGTTCGTCAGGAGCGTCAGCGCCAACCTAGGGATGAGCTACAGCGTCACCAACGTGATGAAAGAGGCCGGCATCGATAACATCATGAGGTGGATCCCCTTCAAACTAGAGGAGGAAGAGGTCTCTAGCATACTGATGAACAAGATGATCCGGCCCACGACAATCCCCCAGACCCTGGAGGCCCTCATCATCGAGCACTCGGTGGCCAGGGAAGCCCTGCGATTGGGGTTTGCCCATCACATGACAATCGCTACCCGGCTCAAGGGTGTCCATTTGGAGAGGACAATTGCGGACATGTTCGATCAGGAGTTAGCGGATACAAACGTAAAGATGATGATCATCGACATCCTCGCCGGGACAGGAGGTCTCCTTAGCCATGCACCTAGGAGGATCCAGAGCATGATCATTCTGACGGATGCATGGCAGCCCGAGGGCGTAACCAAAATGTTTCAGGATAGCGTCTTCATGATGCCCCACTTAGGTGTCTTATCAACCGTTCACAGGGATGTGGCATGGAGCATATTCGAAAAGGACTGCCTCGTCAGGCTGGGAACCTGCATCGCCCCAGTGGGTACCGCAAAACTCGGGGAGCCCGTGATGAAAGTCGAGATGACTATGCCCGGAGGCGAGAGTTTATCAGAAAATCTGGGCCTCGGCGAGGTCAAGCTAATATCCCTAACCGAGGGACAGGAGGCGAAGGCGATCATCACTCCCGCCAAGAATTTCGACATGGGAGACGGCCCGGGCAAGGCAGTCGAGAAGACTATCATGGGAGGAGTCGCCGGGGTGCTCCTGGACGCGAGGGGACGCCCACTCTACCTCCCAGAGGAGGATAACGCGCGGAAGGAGTTGTTGATTAAATGGTTCAGGGCGCTGGATCTGTACCCGGAGAAAAAGCTGGAGGAGCTGTTGTGAAATGAACGAGAAAATGAAAGATTCCAAGGAGAAATCCGTTGAAGCCCACGCGTATACTCCGGGTCTGAAGGTCAAGCGTTCCATGACCGTAAATAAGAATAGGCGGCTACCCCTATTCGGTGAGGTCTTCGTCGAAGAGGGAGATATTATCGACCACGAGTTGATCGTGGCAAGAACCGAGATCAGCGGCGATCCGGAAATCGTGAAAGCGGCGATTCGTCTCGGCGTCGAGCCCGAAGATCTCCCTCAGTACACGTTAAAGAAGGTGGGAGATCATGTCGAAGAAGGAGAACAACTGGCGTATTACACGGCCTTCTTCGGCCTCATCAAGAAGAGTGTGGAATCTCCAAAGACGGGGACCATCGAGTCCATCTCGGATATCACGGGGCAGATTATTATCAGAGGATCCCCTATCCCCGTCGATATTGATGCCTACATCCCGGGGAAGGTCGTTGAGATTCTACCAAAAGAAGGGGCGGTCATACAGACTAACGCCGCCTTCATCCAGGGCATCTTCGGCATCGGCGGGGAGAGCCATGGGGAGATTCGCATGGCCGTCGAAAATCCGGACAATGTTCTCTCTGAGAATCTCATAACGTCCGAGGATAAAGGAGCAGTTCTCATCAGTGGATCATTGGTGACTCTGGGGGCTTTGAAAAAGAGCGTTGAAATCGGCGTCTCATGCATCGTGGCCGGAGGGATACGCCACGATGATCTGATTTCCTTCACTGGAAAAGAGATAGGCGTCGCCATCACTGGCCAGGAGGAACTGGGTCTGACCGTCATCATCACGGAGGGCTTCGGGAAAATGCGGATGTCCCAGTCCACCTTCGACCTTCTGAAGAGCTTCGAGGGCTACCAGGCCTCGGTGAACGGGTCCACCCAGATCAGGGCAGGAGTCCTCAGGCCCGAGATAATCATACCCCACCAAGAGATTGCAGAACCGGGATCGGAGGAGCTATCCTCAGGAATGGTTCCTGGCACCCCCGTGCGCATTATCAGGAAACCCAACTTCGGGGCAATCGGATTAGTGACATTTCTCCCCGTCGAGCTCCAGCAGTTGGAGTCAGAGTCCTACGTAAGGGTTCTATATGTCGAACTTGAAGACGGCACTGTCGTGACGGTACCCCGGGCAAACGTGGAGATCATCGAGAAATAAATCCTTGGCGCGCGCGAGTGTAAAGGAGAACTCTTTCTAGTGGTTTGTAGCTATCACATAATCGTTAAAAATCCTCAGGTCATTAATCATTGTTTGTAATGGAAATTTCAATACAAAATAATTAATGCCGTGAGATAAATGTTCGTTTATCTTATTGATGCATTCATGTGGTAGACCAATTATATCTATATCTTTCGCAACCTTCAACCAGTCTTCGTATTTGACGACCCTTGATCTCGATTTATATATATATTTACACCTTTTCTCAATTTCAGCATCATCAAATGCTATAGCTACATTCATGCTGCCTGTCTTCGTAATAGAATCATAAGGCCTACCAATCTTTTGACAGTCTTGCTTTAACCGCTCTATCGCATTAAAGAGATCCGGTTTTGTTTTTGCCATGAAGTGTGCTCTGTTCGCGTATCTTGCCGTGATACGCATCATCCTTTTTCCAGCTCTACTACCGATCAATATGGGTGGATGAGGTCTTTGAACGGAACTGGGATCACATATTGCGTCTTCAATTTGGTAGTATTTCCCTTGGAATGAACCTCCTCCATCCTTCAACATCATCTTCAATATCTTTATACCTTCCACCATCATGGCGATTCTAACGCCTGGTTTGGGAAAGTTTACGCCGTATGCTCGTGATTCCGTTTCCACATGGCCTGTTCCATATCCAATTTCTATTCTGCCATTTGAAATATTGTCGAGATTCGCGATCATTTTAGCAAAAATGGATGGCATTCTCAGCGTGTTGTTAGTGACTAATGAACCGAGGCGTATCCTTTCAGTCTGACTTGCCAATGCAGATAGAGTGGTCCAACACTCTGCATTTGATGAATCACGCTGTAGATGATCGGGCATCCAGAGAGCAGCATATCCCAGTTTTTCGCATTCTAGAGTTATCTCCTTAATCTTATGGTACCCATAACGATCATTCACCATGACACTAAATTCTAATTTTGAATTATCAACATCGATCAAAAAATATTACTCCTTTTTAAATCCTTGATCCTATGCGCGCAATCAAATATAATTGAACAATTATTATATATAATTTATTAGCGTTGATATGAGTGAACTAATATGGTTGGGATTATGCAAATAAGGCCATTTGAATATATTAAGCCAGGAAACGTAGAAGAAGCTTTGGCTCTGCTAGAAACGAAGAAGGTAGAAGCCAGAGTGATTGCTGGAGGTTCCGAGATAGTGATTTATCTAAAATATAGACAGATAAATCCAAAATATATTATTGATATAAGTGATCTAACCGAATTGAAGTTTATTGAAAACGATGAAGGGTTTTTAAAGATTGGCCCTTTAATAACGCACCATACCTTGGAGAATTCTACACTGATTCAGGAAAAAGCGTATATTTTGGGAGAAGCGGCCAATCAGATAGGGACAGTACAAGTTCGGAACATGGGAACCATCGGTGGGAACATCGTCAACGCGTCTCCAGCAGCTGATACAGCGACACCTTTGCTGGCCCTTGGGGCAAAATTGAAACTAATGAATGCTTCTAGAGAGAGAGTGATTCCCATCGAATCTTTCTTCGTTCACGTGAAAAAAACATTGCTTCAGAGCGATGAGCTACTTACCGAAATTCAAATACCTCATCAACCAGCAAAAACAGGCGCGGCTTTCATGAAAGTCGGTAGGAGAGCTGCACATGATCTTTCTATCGTCAACGTCGCGACCATAATCACCATGGATGATGGCGTGTGCGAAAATATCCGCATTGCATTAGGCTCTGTAGCGCCCACGCCAATCAGGGCCACCAAGGCAGAAGATTATTTACAAGGAAAAAAAATGGTAGATGATATCATTGAAAAGGCATCTGAAATAGCCTCGGAAGAGATAAGTCCCATATCCGATATCCGTACCTCCGCTGAATATAGGATAGAGATTTCAAAAGCACTGGTTCGAATGACCATTAAGATCGCAATGGATAGGATAGAAGTGTGATATTATGAATGAAAAGCGAATTAGCTTCGTGCTGAATGGAAAGCCTGTTGAGGTATTAGCGAAATCAAATACAACATTGTTAGACGTTCTACGTTACCAACTTAAGTTAACTGGCACCAAGAAGGGGTGTAATAGGGGAGACTGCGGGGCGTGCACTGTGCTGCTCGATGGGAAGTCTGTTTATTCATGTCTTATATTGGCACCTAAGGTACAGGATAGAGAGGTTATGACAATAGAAGGTCTGGGGGAGCCAGAAGATCTGCATCCGCTACAAGAGGCTTTTATAGAGCATAACGCCGCCCAATGCGGATTTTGTACATCTGGAATGCTGCTTTCCGCGAAAGCCTTGCTGGATGAAAACCCCCATCCCACTAAAAAGGAAGTCGATGTAGCTATTTCCGGGAACATTTGTCGCTGCACTGGATACAACCAGATCGTTGAAGCGATTCAAGATGCCTCCAAAAGCATCACAGTCGAGCGCGCGAAAAGGTGAGTATAGTGGAAAATATTGTAGTTGGAAAAAGTGTTAGGAGAACAGACATACTTGATAAGGTTCTCGGACGATCAAAATACGCCGATGATCTGGAGTTTCCGAATATTCTATATGCTAAACTTCTGAGAAGTAAGTTTCCGCATGCGCGAATTATAAATATTGATATTAGCGAAGCTGAGAGCTTATCCGGTGTCAAATCCATCATTACTGCTGAGGACGTTCCAGTCAATACCTTCGGCATTCAATTCAAAGATCAGGTCATACTCGCCTCTGACAAGGTTCGTTATCTTGGAGATCCAGTAGTAGCCGTTGCAGCGGAGTCCGTGGATATTGCTGAGGAAGCAATTGAGTTGATCAATATCGAGTATGAGGAGCTACCCGGAATTTTCCTTCCTCAAGAGGCGCTAAAGGCTGGAGCCCCCAAGGTTCATGATGGCGGTAATTTGTGCGCTTACCGGAAGATCCGTTCAGGTGATGTTGAGAAAGGATTCAAAATTTCAGATGAGATAATCGAGGACAGTTTTTCGACGCAGAAAATACAACACTGCCACATAGAACCTCGGGCTGGAATAGCTATTTTCGATGCCAATAGAAAGTTAACGATATGGTCTTCGCTTCCCGTAACGTTTGTGGCACAAACGGAACTGGCTAGAGTGTTGAGCCTTCCAATCACAAAGGTACGAATTATCCAGACTGAGTGCGGAGGAAGCTTTGGAGGAAGAAACGAGATCTCTTTGGAACCCTATATTGCACTTTTGGCCATGAGGACAAGACGCCCTGTGAAGATGGTTTGGTCAAGGGAAGAGGAATTTATCGGTTCTACTACACGTCATAGCTTCAACTTCGAGTATAAAACCGGTGTGAAAAAAGATGGCAGTTTGATTGCTAGGGAGGTCAGAATGATCAGTGACACTGGTGCCTATTCATCCTTTGGTGAGAGTGCATTGACGAAGGCCTGCATCCTTGCATGTGGTCCGTACACGATTCCTAATATAAAAGTGGACGGCTATTCAGCCTTCACTAACAACCCAGTTGGCGGAGCAATGCGGGGATTTGGGGCTCCACAGGCGTTTGCAGCTGAAGAAACCCATATGGACAATATAGCAAGTCACCTCGGAATAGATCCGATTACACTACGACTGAAAAATGCTGTAAAGATAGGAGATCGAACGGCGACAGGGCAGATACTACATAGCGTAGGGCTCACAGAAACCATTAAGAAGGCAGCAGAATCAGCACGATGGAACGATCATCGCCGAAGAGAAGATAGGATAAAAGTAAGTTCAATAAAGCGGGGAAAGGGCATAGCTTGCATGTTTTATCCCGTTGGCCTTACCGAGAAACAAAATGCAAGCGCCGCCATCATAAAAGTGAATGTCGATGGAACTATGAATGTATATATTGGAGCCCTTGATGTGGGTCAGGGTTCGAGAACAGTTCTAGCTCAAATAGCCGCGGAGGAGATGGGAATACCTTTTGGTAATGTCAGTATTGTTACTGGAGATACCGATTACGATCCTTACGATTTTGGAAGCTGCGCAAGCCGGGTTACATATGCAACAGGAAACGCCGTGCGATTTGCTGTAGCTAAAGCAAAAAAAATCCTGCTCGAAGTTGCAGCTGAAATGTTGAACGTAAATACTGATGCATTAGAAACCAATGATGGAATGATATACGTAAAGAGAGCGCCCCAAAAATGCACATCTATGAGTCAAGTTGTATCAATCTGTCAAAAAAGAGGAAAGCCTATAACCACAACGGCCTCATTCAACCCTCCAAATATGCAACTTGATCCAGAAACTGGACAGGGAAACCCATACCCAACTTACGTCTATGCCACCCAGATCGCAGATGTATCTGTGAACGAGCAGACGGGCCTCGTTAAAGTGTTAAAGATTGTGGCTGCCCACGACGTTGGTAAGGCTATCAACCCAGCCCTGGTACGGGGCCAGATAATAGGCGGGATCGGATTTGGATTGGGCCAAGCATTAATGGAGAATATGGTGCTAACTCAAGGAAGAAACATGAACCCAAACTTCCTAGATTATCTCATTCCCGCATCAGTGGACATGCCAGATGTTGAGACGATTATAATTGAGGAGTATGAGCCTACCGGACCCTTTGGTGCAAAGGGTGTAGCTGAGCCATCCAGTGTCCCAACGATACCCGCTATCCTCAACGCCATATATGATGCTGTAGGAGTTAGAATCAACGATCTGCCCGTCACACCTGAAAAAGTGCTAAAAGCCTTGAAGGAGAAAAGGGACCGCTGATCAATCTCAGCTATCTTATTGCTGAAAAAGAGAATTTTATCCAATCCCATAATGTTATTTATTACATATTTTATTAAATATCCATGTCATTTGGAATTGTTGGCACAGATGTTATGGAACGCATCAATTGGGCGCGTCTACGAGAAGAGAAAAAAGATAAAGCCGTAGCGAGCATGAATGAGGAAGGTTTGGGCGCAATATTGTCAATGTATGAGGAAAATGTGCGATATGCAACATCTACACATGGCCCAGAATGGACGAAGACAATACCGGGTCTTAGGTGTTCGCTTCTGATGAACGATGGAGAGGCCATTATTTACGAACAAGGAGATACCAAGTACCAGACAATTCGACATTGTCCCTGGCTAAAAAAGGAGAACGTTCGTTATGCATATCCTTGGACTAAAGGGGCCGCAGGACCAGCTAACGAACATCAGGCTAAGAGGCTTATCAGTAGTGTAAAAAAATATATGGCCGATCACGGCGTTGCTGATCTGCCTTTGGGTGTGGACATCGCGGACATAAATATGTTGAAAGCTTTCAAGGATCTAAAGGTCGATTGGACCGATGGATTGATGCCTATGCTAAAGGCTAGGGCTATAAAAACAAATGATGAGGTAGAAGCATTAAGAATCGCAGCCACAATAGCTGACAGCGCCCATACTGAGATCGCTCGTATAATGCGACCAGGGATGAAGGAGAATGAAGTTGTTGCGCACGCCATGAAATACATTGTATCAATACCTGGAGTAGAACATATAGAAAATATTATTGTGTGCTCAGGTCCAAATGGATGGCCAAACTGGCGTACCTATACAGATAGAATGATACGGCATGGAGACCTCGTTTTAATCGATATAGTGATAGTCTGGAACGGCTATTTCACATGCCATTATAGAACCTACTGTGTAGGGGGTCAACCAAGCCAAGAACAGAAAGAAGCCTATGAACAGGCCCACACCTGGCTATATGATGCCATAAACGTAATCAAGCCGGGCATTACGACCGCAGATATTGCTTCCAAGTGGCCAACAGCCAAGGAACTTTGGGGTTATGAAGAGGAAGATGAAGCAGCTGCAAACCTTTGGGGACATGGACTTGGACTTTCCCATTACGATCTTCCGGTGGTGTCAAGGATATTCTCTTTAGATTATCCCTATGAGATCAAGCCAAACATGGTGTTTGCATTGGAGACACAACAAGGCAAAATGTTTGAATGGGGTACAAGAATCGAGGAAGAACTTCTCGTGACTGATACAGGTTACGAGATTCTGACCAAGTTCCCGTCGGAGGAAATTATATGTATTTAATAAATTACTTTATAATATAGAGGAGATAGTTAGATGAATATGGAACCAGAACTAACTGAAAATTGGTTTGTCAGTCTGTACAACTTCTTGGATGAGGTAAAGGGAAAAGACAAGCCAGTTGAAAAAGTGGAATTTCACGATGTAACCCTTAGAGATGGTGAACAACAAGCGGGCATCGTCCTTAGAAAGGATGATAAAATCAGGATAGCTAGAAAACTCGACGAAGTGGGAGTATCACGGATTGAGGCTGGCATGCCAGTAGTCTCGAAAGAGGACAAGTCAGCAGTGAAAGCTATCGCTAACCTAGGCCTCAGCGCAAAGATCTTCGCTTTTTCTAGATGCATGAAAAGGGACGTCGACCTTGCACTAGAATGTGATGTTGATGGCGTGATGATGGAGATCCCATCTAGTGATCATCTTCTTGAATATGCTTATGGCTGGACTTTAGATAAGGCAATAAAGCTCTCAGTAGAGGCAACAAAATATGCTGAAGAGCATGGATTGTTAGTCGCATTCTTCACAATAGACTCAACCAGAGCAAAGTTTGAAACTTTTTGGAACATAATAGAAAACGTAGCCAAAAATGGCCACATGGACTCATATGTTCTCGTCGACACTTTTGGTGTTTGCACACCTGAAGCCACACGGTATCTGGTAAAGGAGGTTAAGAAAAGAATAGATAAGCCCATTGAGATTCACTTCCACAACGATTTCGGATTGGGAGTTGCTAACTCAATTGCCGGAGTACTTGCAGGCGCAGAGATAGTACACACTACAGTCAACGCTATTGGAGAGAGGAGCGGGAACGCATCATTTGAAGAGGTAGCCGCAACACTAGAGATGCTATATGGAATTAAAACAGGAATAGAATTCAACAAACTACGGGAATTGTCTAAAATTGTCGAAGAAACCTCTTCAATTATAATGCCTACTCAAAAGCCAATCGTTGGTGATAATATCTTTACAACAGAATCCGGTATAATTGCTGGCTGGTGGAGAAGAGCTTCCAAAGCCAATAAACCCTTAGAAGTTTTCCCGATAAACCCAGGCTTCCTAGGATACGATGAAGTTAAAATAGCCCTTGGAAAGGGAAGTGGAGGAGACTCCATAATCTACAAAATGAATGAACTTGGATTACAGATACCATCCGAAATAAAAATCGTACAAATACTAGAACAGGTTAAGACACTATCAGAAGAAAAAAGAAGACTCCTAAACGATGAAGAATTCACATCAATCCTTAGTAAAATAAAATAATGTAACTAGTACAACACATGAAAGACTAACGATAAGCAAGGAAGAATAAACAGTTGGTCAGAGGAAGAAAAAGTAAGATACTGGTAACAGAAGCGTTACCCTTATTTTTAGAAGAAAGGAAAATTCTGGAAAAATACGCTAACGTAAAATTAGCGAAGAATACCACCGAAGATAACTTAGCGGAGGAAGTTGGCGATGTAGACATAATAATGGTAGTGTATGCCAAAATCACGGAAAAAATTATTGACTCCGCCAAGAAACTGAAGGGGATAGTCAGATATGGGATGGGATACGATAACATAGACATCGCTGCAGCAACAGAGAGAGGGATTCCCGTCGCATATGTTCCTGACTACTGCGTAAGCTCTGCCGCTGATCATGCCTTCGCAATTCTTTTAGCTCTCAACAGAAGATTGCTGATAGCCGATAAAATCGTTAGAACAGGCAAGTATGTGGACACCTGGACAACACCCTCCGAGAAAATTAAAAGCCGTGACTTGGAAGGAAAATTGCTCGGCATAATTGGTCTGGGAAAAATTGGTAGGCTCCTCGTAAAGAGAGCGAAGGGCTTTGACATGAAATTATTAGCATACGACCCATATGTAAAAGAAGATTCAGCTAGAGAACTAGGCGTAGAATTGGTGGATCTGGATACGTTGTTAAGGGATTCGGATTTTATTTCAATTCATGCACCACTACTTCCTACTACTAGAAGGATGATCGGCGAGAGGGAGCTGAAGTTGATGAAAAAAAATGCTTATTTAATTAATGTCGCCAGAGGTCCTCTAGTTGATGAGAGGGCGTTATACACAGCGCTTAAAGATGGGTGGATTGCTGGAGCTGGTATAGATGTATACGAGAAGGAGCCACCGGACCCTGAGAATCCTCTGTTCAAACTTGAAAATATCGTGCTAACTCCCCATATCGCGTGGTATTCTGAGGATGCTCTGCGACGACTTGAAATGTCAGCCGTCGATGAGGCGATCCGGATACTACAAGGACAACAACCTAGAAACGTAGTGAATAAAACACTCGTGTAGGTATTTACATGACTAAAATGATGGCGGCAGTTCTTCATGCACCTTACAAACTAGTAATCGAGAAAGTAACAAAGCCCAAGATTAATACCGGGCAGGTTTTAATAAAAATAAAAGCAACCGCCATCTGTGGAACGGATATTGCCATCTACACTGGGAAATACGGAGTAGCTTATCCACTTATTATGGGGCACGAGACAGCGGGAGAGGTCATAGAAGTCGGCGCAAGTGTGGAAGGTCTTCAAGCTGGTGATAGGGTTGCAGTTAATCCGAGTTTCTACTGTGGAAAATGTTACCTCTGTTTGAGGGGGAAAAGAAATCTATGTCCTCATGGCGGCCTACTAGGTAGAGAGGCGGATGGAGCGTATGCAGAATACATGGCCATCCAGGGATGCCTAGTTTTTAAAATTCCAGATAACGTATCATATGAAGAGGCAACACTAGCTCAAACATTAGGCACCGTTTTTCGGGCTCAAAGTATAGCTAAAATTATGCCGGGAAATAGTGTGGCAATACTCGGTCAAGGACCAGCAGGTTTACTTCATACTAGGTTTGCAAAAATATCTGGAGCGAGCCCTCTGATAGCAATATCTCGTAGCAACTGGAAGTTGGAGATTGCGAAAAATTATGGTGCAAATCTGACCATCAATTCAAAAGAGGAAGATATAATAGATTCAATATTAAAGGCCACGAATAATCGAGGGATGGATATCGTAATTGAGGCTGCTGGGGTCCCTAATACAATAAAACAGAGCGTTGAGGTTGTAAGACTTGGAGGCAAGATACTTCAGTTTGGAATCCTCACAGAGCCAATTAATAATTTCAATCTTTTTCATATTTATTTTAAGGAATTAACAATCTTCGGTTCTAGAGCAACTACAGGAGAGGAATTTGAGCCATCTCTAAAACTCATATCTACAGGAGCAGTTGACGTAAAGCCTCTTATAACCCATAAATTTCCTCTAAATAAAATAAAGGACGGATTTGAATTATTCGATAAAACTCTAGGAAAGGCTCTGAAGGTTATAATAATTTCATGATTTGGGAGCATAAGCGATTACTTCGATCTCAACCTTATATTTTCTATTGACAAGCCCTACAAGTACAGCAGACCTCGCAGGTAACGGTTGTTGCATATAAGTCTCATACACATCATTCATCTCCTTGAAATCTCGAACATCTGTAAGGTACACGATGGTCTTAATCACATCATCCAGATCCGCGTCCTCTTCAGCTAAAATAGCCTTGATATTCGTCATAGCAATTCTTGTCTGATCCGCTACACTCTCAGGTATCTCTCTTGTTTTAGGATCTATCCCACTCACTCCAGCAGTATAAACGAAATCCCCTGCTCTGAAGCCCTGGGACGCACGCGTTTTCGCGGCCTTTTTTGTTTGAATAACTTTCCAGTCACCAACTCGGGTATTTACCATATCATCACTCATTGTTGGTTACAAATCTTAAATATTTAAGTATAATGGTGTTTTTGGATTAATAATAGAAATCTTTAAATTATTTGCGATCAAATAGGCGAGAAGAGGAATAGCTTATGGAGAAGAAATTGTTTGTTTCATTGAAGGATGCGGTGACCGGTAACTTGCCTAATAAAAAGGGGACATTTCGAGTTCTCATAGATGAGGAAAGTAGCGGTGCAAAGAACTTTGCCTTTCTAGTTAATACATCACATGCTGGTGCCCTGGGCACAGCGCACAAGCACGAAGTTGAGCATTGCTTCTATATACTCTCTGGAAAAGGAACAATGTACATCGACGATGAAAAATTTGATATTGTCCCGGAAATGGCCATATTTGTACCTTCTGGC
>SDBT01003750.1_pt1 | contig 26150 bp, 24 predicted proteins | sample 2277101 | NCBI WGS metagenome assembly SDBT01 (sample SAMN10404973, study PRJNA504765) | marine sediment metagenome | isolation source: marine sediment core GS10_PC15, 103 cmbsf | place: Arctic Ocean: Southern Knipovich Ridge | collected 2010 | reverse complement strand
TCTCGACAAACATCTTATTTTTACATATAATAAAAGTAAGATTTATTTTAACTATATATTTATGACTATTGAACAAATTTACAATTTAGCTATTAAAATGGGGATAAAGAGCGATTTAAGAGGGGAGAGGCAGGTGAAAAAAATGTTAACCCATTTAAAAAAGCAATATGAGAAAATGTCTATAAAACAAAAGAGAGAATTTGACAAAGAAAGACTGACAAATCCGTATTCTGACACCAGAATTTTAAACAAAACAAATAAACCAATTAAAAAGATTTTAACTGGTATTGATATGGAAGTAAGTGAACTACTTTTAGCAAAACACTTGGGTGGGGTTGATTTGATTTTAGCCCACCATCCCAGAGGCATAGGTTTAACCGGATTAGATGATGTGATGAAGCTACAGGCAGATGTTTTAAGTCTTTATGGAGTTCCAATTAATATTGCTGAAAGTTTGGTTCGTTTAAGAAGAGGAGAGGTTAGTCGTTCAATTTCTTCGGCTAATCATAATCGAGTCGTTGATGCAGCTAAACTATTAAATGTAGGATATATGTGTGTGCACACTCCAGCTGATAATTGTGTGGCTGATTTTTTAGATAAATTAATTAAAAAGAAAAAACCAGAATATGTAGAAGATTTATTAGATTTGTTAAAAACCATTCCTGAGTATCAACAAGGAATGAAAATGGGAGCTGGCCCAAGGCTTTTTGCTGGAAAAGAAACAAACCATTGCGGTAAAATTGCTTTAACTGAAATTACTGGCGGAACAGAAGGTTCTTCAAAGATTTATGAGAAAATGGCCCAAGTAGGAATAGGCACAGTAGTGGCCATGCACATGAGTGAAAAAAATCGTAAAGAAGCAGAAAAGGCTCACATCAATGTTGTTATTGCTGGTCATATTACTTCAGATTCCATTGGCATGAATCTAATTTTAGATGAATTAGCCAAGAAAAAAATAGAAATTATCCCTTGTTCTGGGTTAATTAGAGTAAAGAGATTTAAGAAATAAGGATTAATTACAAAATGAAGTATCCAAGTTATCTTAATTTAAGCGAAAAAGAACTTAATTTAAGGATTAAAAAAGCCAAACAATTACTTAATCCATGTCAGGTTTGTCCGCGAAAATGTGGAGCTAATAGAATTAAAAACGAGAAAGGCTTTTGTTGTTTAGGAAATAAAGCAGTAGTGTTTAGTTTTGAACCCGATTTTGGCGAAGAAAAAGCTCTAACTGGTCAATTTGGTTCAGGAGCAATCAATTTTAATTTTTGTAATCTATCTTGTGCCTATTGCCAGACTTATAACATTAGTCAATTAGAAAGAGGGAGGACGGTTCAGGGCAAAGAAGTAAATGATAAAGGGCTGGCAAAAATAATGTTAAACTTGCAAAAAGCAGGTTGTCATAATATAAACTTAATTAATCCCACTTCTCAAGTACCCCAAATTTTAGCTAGTTTGCCCAATGCTATTAAAGGGGGACTAAAAATACCACTTATCTACAATACCAATGCCTATGATTCTGTAAAAACTTTAAAATTATTATCTGGAATAATTGATATTTATTTGCCAGATTTTAAATATTCAGATGAAAAAATGGCTATTAAATATTCACAAGCTCCTGGCTATTTTGAACTGGCTAAGAAGTCAATAAAAGAAATGCACAGACAAGTGGGTAATTTAGAAATCAGTACGGATAATTTAATAAAAAAAGGACTTTTGGTCCGCCATCTTATTCTCCCCAGTAATTTAGCTGGCTCAGAAAAAGTTTTAAAGTTTTTAGCCAGAAGAATTTCTCCCAATACTTTTGTTAATATTATGAATCGGTATAATCCTTGTTGGCAAGCAAAAAAGTTCCCAGAAATTAATCGTTACATTACCACAGAAGAATATAAAAAAGTAATCGATTCAGCTAAAAGATATAATCTAAATTGGTTTACTGAATAGATTTAAGAATTGAAAAATTAGCCCTTTCGTTTTTTAAACAAAAAGGTTAAAACAATAATTATTAAAAAAGAGGCAAACCAGAAAATTAAATTTTTGCTGGTTTTTTGTTGAGAATTTTCTGAATCTAATTTTTTTAATTTTTCAATTGGAGAAATACACCCTTTACCTAAACATTTGATAACGGTTTGTTCAATATTAGTAGCAATGGCTGAGTTATATCCAATAAAAGATTTTTCTCCTATTAAAATAACTGGAACAGGAATTTCTTTAAGATCAAGATTATAAGCCTGTCCTAGACTAAAATAAACATTCTTGTTTGCTTGATTATAAAAAATTTCAAAGTTTCTAATTTTTAATTCTGGATATTTTGCTGATAATTTACCCAAAAATACTCGAGCTTCAGCAGAAAAGGAACATCCTTCTCCCCAGAAAAAATATAAATCAATTGGCTGAGCCGCTAAACTAGGCTGCCAGATTAATAAGCTAAAGATAATTAAGAGAAAAAAATTTAAAATTTTCATATTTGTATTATAGCAAATCTAAATAGATATTTCTATCCCTAATCCTAAGTTTCGGCGACCTTGACGAATTCTTGGTTTGTGTTAATAATTATTATATATTCTACAAGGTCAAATATTGTAATTATTAAAATAAAGAATAAATTTATGGTGAAACTTAAATTAGAACCCTTGGGCAGCCGGTTGATAGTTAAACCAGTTGTTGAAGACGAAGTGACTAAATCAGGTATTATTATTCCTGAAACAGTTGATAAAGAAAAACCAGTCAAAGGTGAGGTTTTGGCTGTAGGACCGGGAAAGTCTTTAGAAAGCGGTCAAAGAGAAAAAATTGATTTAAAGGTTGGTGATAAAATATTATTTGAAAAGTACGGCTCAGATGAGTATAAGGTTGATAATGAAGAATTTTTGGTGGTTGAATATGACAAAGTAGTAGCTGTAATTAAGTAAACAAATTATATGGCAAAACAAATTTTATTTAACGAAGAAGCCCGCGCTGCTTTAAAACGCGGAGTAGATAAATTAGCTAATGCGGTTAAGGTTACACTGGGGCCAGTTGGTCGCAGCGCCGTCTTAGATAAAGGTTTTGGTTCTCCCACTATTACTAACGATGGAGTTACCGTGGCCAAAGAAGTTGAACTAGAAGATAAGGCTGAAAATGCCGGAGCTCAATTAATTCAAGAAGTGGCCTCTAAAACAAATGATGTGGCGGGAGATGGAACTACTACAGCAGTAATTTTAGCTCAGGCTATTGTTTCTCAAGGGTTAAAAAATGTTGTAGCTGGAGCTAATCCTTTATTAATTAAACAGGGAATTGATAAAGGAGTAGAAATTATTATCAAAGAATTAAAAGAAAAAATTGCTCATCCAGTTTCTACTAAGGAAGAAATTCAACAAGTAGCCTCTGTTTCAGCCAATAATGTTGAGATTGGTAAGATTATAGCTGAAGCCATGCAAAGATCAGGCAAAGATGGAGTGATTACAGTAGAAGAATCACAATCATTTGGCCTAGAATTAGAAACAACTGAAGGGATGCAATTTGACAGAGGATACTCTTCTCCTTATATGATTACCAACACAGAAAAAATGTCAGCTGAGTTTGACAACCCCTATATCTTAATCACTGATAAAAAAATAGGAGTAATTAATGAAATCCTTCCTTTAATGGAAGAGATGGCTCAAGCTGGAAAAAAAGATTTAGTCATTATTGCTGATGAAATTGAAGGTGAAGCCTTAGCCACCTTTGTGGTTAATAAAATTAGAGGAGCTTTTAATGTCTTGGCAGTAAAAGCGCCTGGATTTGGCGACCGTAAAAAGGAAATGTTAGAGGACATTGCTGTCTTAACCGGAGGCAGAGTAATTACAGAAGAGGTCGGCTTAAAATTAGAGAACACTAAATTAAAAGATTTGGGTCAAGCGCGACGAGTAATTGCCACCAAAGATGACACCACTATTGTAGACGGCAAAGGAAAAAAACAAGAAATAGAAAATAGAATTGCTGATATTAGAAAAGATTTGGATTTAAGTGATTCAGAATTTGACAAGGAAAAGCTGCAAGAAAGATTAGCCAAGTTAGCCGGTGGGGTTTCAGTGATTAAAGTAGGAGCCGCCACAGAAACGGAAATGAAAGAAAGAAAGTTTAAGGTAGAAGATGCTGTTAATGCTACTAAAGCAGCCCAAGAAGAAGGAGTAGTAGTTGGTGGTGGCGTGGCTTTAATCAGGTGTTTACCCGCTTTAGATGAAATAAGATTAAAAGGTGATGAAGCGGTTGGAGTGGATATTTTAAAGAGAGCTTTAAAAGAACCATTAGAACAAATTGCTAATAATACTGGAAAAATGAGAGGTTCGGTTGTAGTGCAAAAAGTAATAGAAAATAAAGGTAATTTTGGTTATAATGCAGCGACTAATGAGTTTGAAGATTTGGTTGCCGCTGGGATTGTTGATCCAGCCAAAGTGACTCGTTCAGCATTACAAAATGCTGCTTCAATTGCTACTTTGCTCTTAACTACTGAAGTTGTCATTACTGATAAACCAGAAAAAGAAGATAAAACAGGGATGCCTTCTGGAGCAGGGATGCCACCAGGAATGGGAATGGGTATGTAATATATATTAATAAAGTTAAAAGGGGCCTTTCCATGGCCCCTTTTAAAATCAGGGTTAAGTTGTTTATCCTTGTACTTCTTGTGGCGGAAGGATATTATATTCTTTTATTGCCTGGTATAAACCAGTAATAATTCCTCCAGTCAAAGCCCAGGTTCGAGCGCGATCGAATAAGTACCAGAAATACTGTCCTTCATTAGAATGATAACGAATTTCTGCTGGAGCTGTCCAAAGCCCACTAAGAAATCCGAAAAACCAAGCAATGCAGAATGCAGCTAGTCCCCAACAGAGAAATTTGTGTAAAACATTGGGACAGGCCCAATCTTCTTTACAAAAATACTGGTTAGCGAAAGAGGTAGGAATAAAGAAAATTCCAAACCCCCAACACAATGTGGACAGAAAAACATTCTCGACAATAATGCAAAGATAAATTACAATCGCTGAGCCTAATACAAGTAGAAAGAACTTCCCTATTTTTTTCGATTTTTCTTCCATTATCAGTTCCTCCATTTATTTCTACTTGTAGTATAGCAGATTTCTGACTGTTTGTCAAGATTGATTACCCCATGACAAAAATAAATATATATGGTAAAATAAATTTACTAAATCATTAAATTTAATAGTTATGGAAAAAGAAAATATTGTTGAAAAAATTGGTTCAGCTATTGATGCGGCTAAAAAGCCAAATTTAATAGCTAGGTTTTTAGGACTAATTTCTTATTTAGGAATCCTTTGTGTAATTCCCATTATTTTAAAGAGCAAAAGTGATTTTACTCGTTTTCACGCCCGTCAAGGTGTCGTTTTATTTATCGCCGAAATTGTTTTCACTCTAATTTGGATCATTCCTTTTATTGGTTGGTTTATTGGTTTTATTGGCTGGATTATCTGTTTTGTTCTTTCTTTAATTGGTTTGGCAAAAGCAATCGCTGGTCAAGAATGGAAGATGCCTGTTTTGCATAGATTTACAAAGAAAGTAAGATTTTAATTCCTTGATTAGAAAATTATTAATTAACAATTTTTTGGATTGAGTAAAAATCAATTCAACTTTAAGTTTATAAATTTATGATTAAATGGTTTAAAGAAATATCAATTAAAGATGTGCCTCAAGTTGGTGGAAAAAATGCTTCTTTGGGAGAAATGTATCGTCGCTTAACCGATAAAGGGGTAAAAATTCCAAATGGTTTTGCCACAATAGCAAAAGATTATTGGTATGTTTTAGAAAGTTCTGGTTTAAAAAAACAGATAAAAGAAATCCTCAAAGATTTAAACGTAAAAGACATAAAGAATTTAGCTAGGAAAGGGAAACAAATTAGAAATTTAACCCTTCAAGCAACTTTGCCTAAAGATTTTGAAAAAAAGATCATTTTAGCTTATAGAAAGTTGTCTCGTCAATATGGAGTTAAAGAAGTAGATGTGGCTGTGCGCAGTTCAGCCACAGCAGAAGACATGCCCACGGCTAGTTTTGCCGGACAAATGGATACTTATCTTAATGTTAAGGGCGAAAAAAATCTTTTAAAAGCAGTAAAAAAATGTATTGCTTCTCTTTATACTGATCGGGCCATTGTTTATCGCGAGGAAAAAGGATTTAAACACCTTGATGTAGCCCTTTCTGTTTGTGTTCAAAAAATGATTCGTTCTGATTTGGCCTGTTCAGGAGTAATTTTTTCTTGTCATACAGAATCAGGATTTCAAGACGTTTCAGTAATTACTTCTTCCTGGGGTTTAGGTGAAAACATTGTTCAAGGAAAGGTTAGTCCAGACGAGTTTCTAGTTTTTGAACCATTAGTAGATAAGTTTAAACCAATTATTGGCAAACATTTGGGAGCGAAGGAATGGAAAATGATTTATAATCCAAAAGGAAAAGAGCCAGTCAAAAATATTCGGACGACAAAAAAAGAACAAAACAAATTTACTTTGTCTGATGATGAAATTTTACAACTAGGAAAGTATTCAGTTATTATTGAAAAATATTATAGTCGTTCAATGGACATGGAGTGGGCCAAGGATGGCAAAGATAATCAACTCTATATTTTGCAAGCCCGCCCAGAAACAGTGCAGTCTCAAAAATCTTTAGATGTTTTAGAAAAATATGTTTTATTAGATAAACAGACAAAGCGAATTTCTTCTTCTGGTAAAACTGCTAAAATCACCTTAAAAGATAAAATTATTATTTCAGGAGTAGCTGTTGGGTCAAAGATCGCTAGTGGTCAAGCCAATATTATTGAGAGTGCTAAAAATATTTCTAAATTTAAACCAGGCCAAATTTTAGTTACAGAGATGACTGATCCAGACTGGGTGCCGATTATGAAAATTGCCAAGGCTATTGTCACTAATGCCGGAGGAAGAACATGCCATGCGGCTATCATTTCTCGCGAGCTTGGCATTCCTTGTGTTGTCGGAACCAGTAAAGCAACCAAAAAGATAAAACAAGGACAAAAAATAACTGTTTCTTGCGCCGAGGGGGAAACCGGTCATGTTTATCCAGGATTATTGGATTTTAAGATTAAAAAGACAAAAATTAAGGGATTAAAAAGACCAAAGACAAAAATTATGATGAACATTGGCGAGCCTGAACAAGCTTTTGGGTTTTCTTTTATCCCTAATGACGGAGTGGGATTAGCGCGGGAAGAATTTATTATCAATGATTATATTAAAATTCATCCCTTAGCCTTGCTTTATTATTCTCAACTAAAAGATAAAAAGGTTAAAAAACAGATTGATGATATAGTCGTTGGATATCCTAGTAAAGTTCAATTTTATGTTGATAAATTATCAGAAGGTATTGCCCGGATTGCTGCTGCTTTTTATCCCAAACAGGTAATTGTTCGTTTTTCAGACTTTAAAACAAATGAATATGCCAATTTAATTGGCGGACAAGGATTTGAACCAAAAGAACCAAACCCAATGATTGGTTGGCGTGGAGCCAGCCGTTATTACGACATTAGTTTTAAAGAGGCTTTTCAATTAGAATGCCAGGCAATTAAAAAAGTTAGAGAGACAATGGGATTAGATAACGTTATTGTTATGGTTCCATTTTGTCGAACCATTGAAGAAGGAAAAAAGGTTTTGAAAATTATTGATAAAGCTGGATTACGCCGCCCAAAAAAGAATATTAAGCCCCTTAAGGTCTATGTTATGTGTGAAATACCTTCCAATATTGTTTTAGCTGATGAATTTGCCAAGATTTTTGATGGATTTTCAATTGGTTCAAATGATTTAACTCAGTTAACTCTTGGTTTAGATAGAGATTCGAATTTGGTGGCGCATATTTTTGATGAAAGAAATGAAGCAGTGAAAAGATTGATTAGACAAGTAATTAAAGTAGCTCATAAACACAAAAGGAAAATAGGAATATGTGGACAGGCGCCTTCTGATTTTCCAGAATTTGCTAGATTTTTAGTAAAAGAGGGAATTGATTCAATATCTTTGACTCCAGATACAATAATTAAAACAACTATAGATATTTTAAAAACAGAAAAGAAGTTAAAAAGAAAATAAACTTGACAAAAACCTTATTTTAAGCTAAGATTTATTAGAATATTAACATAAGAAAGGAGGTAAGCCAGAATTTTTTAGAAAAAAATAATCTTTGAAACAAGGAGAAGAAAGAATGGCTTATGAATTAGGCTGTAATGGAGAAAGCAGAACCAGGCAGGAGAAAAAACAGGCTTGGTTAAAGAAGAATAATCGGATCAGGGTTGAGTGTACAGAGGAGGGGGTTATTGTAACCAATATCTGCTGTAGGAGCTTGCGGATAACGTCCAACGGAAACGGATCACTTAAAGCGATTCGCAAAAGAAGATCAACTGGTCTGTTGACTGAAGGACAGAACATTTTCATTGAAGGAAAGACATTCCAGGTTCAGCCGGTCGCTTAATAAAGCGGGTGAGACATATTTTAAATGTCCCTGGTCAGCGTAGTCTGACCAGGGACAATCTATTCAACTTGATTTATTGGCTTAATTTGTTAATATTTTTAATTAAGGAGAGGTGTCTGAGTGGTTTAAGGAGCACGCTTGGAAAGCGTGTGTGCAGCAATGTACCGCGGGTTCGAATCCCGCCCTCTCCGCCAAATTTTACATTCAGCGTTTGAAGATTTATCTCTCAAATAGTAGTAAAAATTGCCAAAGCGCTTGGTGTCTCAATTGGAGAATTAATAAAATAAAATTATGGAAAAAGAAAAATGCGAAATTTGTGATAAAATAATTGATGGCGATTCTGTCCGTTTTACTCAGGAAGAATTAAAAAAAATTGGATATAAAATCCCTATCAACCACATACCAGGCGAAATAATAATGGATGATATTTCTGAAAAAGTTAAAGGAAAAAATTCTATTATAGTAGGAGGTTCCCCTTGCCATTGTGATAAAAAAATTAACATTGCTCTAAAAAGAATAAAATAGTGAATACAGAAAATTTACTAAAAAATAAATGGACTTGGATTATTGGAGGGATTGTTTTGTTGATAATTATTATTACGATTGGTGGGAGTGAAGAAAAATCTGTGCTTAAAATTACTCAACTACAAACCGTGGAAAAACCGATTACAGACAAAAAAGTAGCAAATAAATACAGTACTTCTGTATATTTTAATAAGGTAATCAATATTCTTGAAGATGTATATGATTCATTAGAAAAATTCCAAATTTTGGTCTCATACCGAGATTACTGGACTAATTACGACGTAATAGAGGTGGTAAAGCATACTTTGATTGTTGAAGAATCTTATGAAAAAGTTAAAAATATTACCCCGCCTAAAGATTTAATTTCTACGCATCAAGAAGTTTTAAAAGTTTTTAAATTACTCAAAGATTCAATGCCTGGTTTTAGAAAAGCACTTGATACACATAACACGAAACTTTATAATGAATCTATAGTAGCTATTCAAAAAGCAATGGATATGCTGGTTGAAATTACTAATCAATTTGAATAACATCTTTATTTTAAAAATAAAAATTAGAAAATAACTGATATTTAAATATGATTATGGAATAATGGGAATATAAAATTAAAGAAATTGTTATGAAAAGAGACGCCGTTAAAAAAACTGGGTTTTGGAGTACCGGAATGATGTTAATACCACAAAATGTAAATTGGGATGGAGACAAAATGATTACAGAAACGATAAAAAGTACAAAGGAATTTGAGGAACAATTTAATAACTTTGGAAAAGAAAGTTGGGAATTATGCGGAATAGTTCCAATAACAAGGAGTGAGGGAGCTTCTCCTGGCGGAAGCAATACCGAAAGAGTATATTTTATTTTCAAGCGACAGAAAACATAAAGAAGTTATCACCAAAAAAAATTTAAAAATGGATAAAAAAATTATCAGAGAAAAGTTAAACTTGTTTAGAGGAATTATTATTTCAGATGCAACCGTGATAGAAAGAGCTCTCGGTTGGAGATTAAGAACATATTTTTTTCCTAAAACCAATCAGCAAGCTTCAGATTTTCTTTATTACATTATAGAAACATCTCATTTTAATTTTGATAAAAAGATTTCGCTTTACGAGCAAATTCCATATTTCAAAAAATTAAGTCAATATTCAAAAGTAAAAAATTCTTTAAGATTTGTTCAACAATTAAGAAATGCATTAGCCCATTGGGACCTAGACGAAAAGTTGAGTAATGAAAATGAAATTGTTATTTACAATCCAGCTAATTTTAAAGGGTGGGAGAAAGCTCAAAGATTTAAACTAAATGATCAAACAATGAGGAAATTTCAAGAACACGAAAAAGTTCTTTTGAAAGTGTTTGGTTGGGAATAAACTCTTAGAGAAAAAAAAGAATTTTTAGCCAAAGATTAAAACAATTTTTACAAGAGCAGATGACATCATTTTTCATCTAAATAAATTATGAAGATAGAAACTGTATTTAAAGAAATTTTTAAATAAAAAATGTCTACCCTGCTTCCAAAAGTTGCGTCAAACACCATGCCAAGCATTGTGGCTCTTTGCAAACAATTGGTGCCAAATGGAAAACCGGTATATTTGAATATTGAAGTAATGAATGGAGCAATTGAAAATGAATGCTACGAGAATATTGCTTATATGATTAAAAATAAAGGTGGATCAATTCAGTATGGTTGGCAGATATGGGAAACTCTCCCAAATTTAATGGCTGCGGCTGAATTTCACGCGGTATGGATTGATAAAGAGAGTATACTCCACGATGTCACGCCAAAATCGCTACCAGGAATAAAACAAATATTATTTTTGCCAGATCCTTCTCGTAAATATTCAGGCAGACAAATTGATAATGTGAGAATTCCGTTACAGGACGAACCCCTTGTCAAACAGTTTATAGAAAATAGGAAAAAATATTTTGAAGTAACTAACCGTGGAGCATTAGCAGATTATCATGGAAAATTAATTGAAACTCCAGAAATGAAAAATTTAATAAAAGAAGAAAACGAAATTCTCCTTAAGATTATCCAAAAATTTTATTCTTTAAATTAACTAAATATGGACGAAGTACAATAAAAGAATTTGCCGCCAAGCTCGTAAACACTAAGGAGAATGGATTAAGAGAGCAATCAGGCAATTTTATAAACTTTATGGTTTTAAAGATGAAGAAATTGCAACAATTGAAAAAACCGAAGCAAAATAACCTTCTCAATGATTTTATTCAGAGAGAAATGTATCTACAAAATCCGCCAATGACAACGGACAAATTTATTGATTTTTGCAAAAAACAAAGCATACAAACCACAAAAGAAGAACTGGAATTTTTTGAAAAAGAAAAATTACTTTTTCCGATTATTCGCGTTGACAGACCTGTTGGCGAAGAAGAAAGGATTAAGTTTAAGAAGTCGGACGGAAAAGAATATTGGCGACCAGTAAGCGACGGATTGCAAAAAGGTGAAACCGAAATTAAACGATACAGCGTTAAATTTTATTCACGCTATGATGTTTTTAAGGAAGATGTCGTCGGTTCGTATCACAACGATTTACTCTTGAACTGGCTGGAAGAAGGTAATTTATTTGATCCTTCTACAAAAGATTTTCAAAATTGGGACACCTTTATAGGTGAAGAGTTAGAGCATGAAAAACAAAAAATCATTAGTTTTTATTCAAATTTCCAAATTTACTGGTTGGATATACTCAAAAAATCTTTTTCAATTACTTTGAATTTAGCTGGCGATGACATAAAAGCAAGGTCCCTGTTTGTTTTACCCGATAGTCGCCAAGGAAACGGAAGTTTTTCTTTTGATAATATTGATAATTTTATAGAAAAATTAAAAGAAGTTGCTAAAAAAGAACCGTTCAAAGAATATTTTGCTCTGGATGTAAAAAAGAAAAAGCTAAGAAAAGGATACAAAGAATTTAATACAATCTTGCAATTTCTACTTTCAATACAGTCTGTTTATTTTCCTTATGCCAAATCAGGTGGAAGAACAATTCAAATTACAGGAGATGACAAAAAATGGCAGGAAGCGAGGCGTAATTTCAAACTAAACGATGTATTAGAAAAACTGAATTTGAAGATTGAAGATATTGCTAAATGGTACAAAATTTTTTCAGATGAAGCTCAAAAGATTTTAGGCGTAAAAAGAGACGACTGGATTCAGCTCTGGAAAAATATTGTTTGGAGTGAAAAAGACAAACTAGAGGGAAATATTAGGCTTGGCGTTGAATATTTGCAGTGGGCAGTTATGTTAAAAAGAATTATTAAAGAACACTTGCAAAAAGAAATTTTGGATATTGACGAAATGTCAAATATCTCCGGCGATGACATTTTGAAATTTGAGCCTGAACGAATGAATCAGTATGACCCTAGAGCGACAAGAAACAAAAGATATTCTGATAAAGACAAAAATTATTATCATGATCGCTATAAAAGATTATTTTATTTAGCCAACGATTTTGGATTGGACTATCAACCGAGAGTTACGGTTTTTGTAGAGGGAAAAACAGAAGAGACAATTTTTCCTGAAATCTTTGAGCAATATATTGGCAACAAGCCAGAAAATTTAGGAATTGAGTTTATTAACATTCAAGGAATCAGCCAATTTTTCGGTCAAAAAATTTCTATAAAAAACTCCGGTGGTAAATACCAAAAAGGATTTATCAGTAATTTCAATCATCTTGCGAGCTATAATTTAAACAAATGGCAAATTATCCCTTTATTTGTTGGTGATGACGAAAATAATATCAGCTATTTATTGCAAAACGGGGTTTCTATTTTTTTTAATCAAAATCAATATTCTTTTCCAAAAGATTGGCAATATATTTGGGGCGTTACAAATAATAATAAATCTTTTCAAGGAAAAGATTTTGAAATGGCAAATTTTAGTGATGATGAAATTGCAAAAGTTTTGAGTGAAATTTTAAATAAACAAATTAGCCCTTCTGATATACAAACACAAAGAAGTGCAGGAAAAGGCATAAAGCAGGTTGATAAAGATGTAGAAAATCACAAGATTGATATTACTAAAAGGTTAATCGAAAATTTATTTGATGAATACAAAAAAACTAAAAATAAATTTCTTTTTGGAAGACCGATTTTCAAAGCATTAGATAAGATTACAAATTTAGCTATTTTAAATTATCCGCCAGTTGATAGAGAAATAGAGTTAAAAAATAAGGAATATTTTGAAAAGGAATTACAAAAAACTCCATAGTTTTTTAGACTTTTTTGCTCATTTGAAGTAAGATAACAGTTGAAAGGCGGTGCGCCAGTTTCACTGGCACGAAATTCGGTGGCAGCGGAAAAAAATTGGAATCGGAAAGCGAGGGCGGGCAAAAATTCCTTCCCCCTAACCCCCTTCCTTTTTGTCCGCCCGAGCAATTGGATTTCAAAATTCGGGATTCGGATTTTACTCAAAAAATTCGGATTTCGTCTAAAAAACACAGCCATAAATTCCATATGTCATGTCAACAATTATCATTTTAACAATTCTTTTTTTCTTTCTTTTTTGCGCAATAACCTTATTATGGGCAATTTTATCTTTAGCTCCTTGGGTACCTACTCGAAAAAAGGATTTAAAAAGAATTTTCAAAGTAGCAGACCTGAAGCTCAATGAGACCTTTTATGACCTGGGTTGTGGCAATGGTAGAATTGTTTTTTATGCTAATAGAAATTTTCATGTAAAATCAGTTGGCATAGAATTAGCCCTACCTCTTTTTTTAATTTGTAAAATTCGTCAGATTTTTCATTCAAACAAAAACATCCTTTTTAAGTATAAAAGTTTATTTAAAGAGGATTTATCCAAAGCAGATGTCATTTATGTGTTTGGACTACCCAAGACTCTTGAAAAAAAATTAAAACAAAAATTAGAGAAAGAATTAAAGCCAGGAGCAAGAGTAATTTCATATTGTTTTTCTATTAAAGGATTAAACCCCAAAATTATAGATAAACCAGACCAAAAAGCGCATTCAATTTATTTATATCAATTTTAATTAATAACCTTGATTTTTTCCTAAATTTCGTTAAAATTAAGGTGATTTTTTATAAAATATAAGAACCTGCTCACTCGCCCCGCCTCTGGCGGGACAAGTTCGCAGAACCTTGAAATTAAATTCTATTGTACTAAATAATAAAGTAATTTAATTATAAACACTAAAATTATGTTTCAAAGAAAAATTATTATCGGGTTAATCGTTTTTTTATTTATTTTATTACTACCAAGTTTTTTACTTTTTTTAACAGACTTTTGGTGGTTTCAAAATATTGGACATCAAAACATTTTATTAACCATTCTTAAGACAAAAATTTTCTTAGGATTGGCCATTGGTTTATTTAGTTTTCTAATACTTTATTTCAATGGTCTTTTTGTTAAGAGATTACTAAAGTCAGATTCAGACGTAATCACCATTAGGCCGGGACTTCAATTAAAACTAAATTTTGCTTTAGTTTATTCTTTAATCCTTGGTCTTTTTATTGGACTTAGCTCAATTGGCCAATGGGATGTTGTTTTAAAATATTTTAATTCAACCCCCTTTAATATTACCGATCCTATTTTCAGTAAAGATATTTCTTTTTATTTTTTCTCTTTACCTTTTATCCAGTTTTTAGTTAATCTTGGATTTTGGTTAATTATTTTCTGCTTTGTCTTTCTGGTCATTAATTTTCTTATCACAAAAGGAAAATCTTTATTAACTCTTAACAAAACAATATTTAAAGATAAGAAGGTTAAACAATATTTTTGTTTTTTAGCCACTCTATTTTTTATTTTAATAGCTATTAATTTGGCTTTAATTAAGATTCCTTCTTTAATTTATCGCTCAACTAATTCTTTTAATGGAGCTGGCTATGCTGACTTACACACCACTTTGCCATTTTTAAAGGTATTGTTTATTGTCGCCATAATTACTACATTGTCGTTCTTAATCAATGTTTTTAAAGATTCTACTCGTTTAATTTCTTTTAGTATTGGCCTTTATTTGTTTATTGCTATTGCTGGAGTATGGTTGGCACCGGCTTTTTTACAAAGATTTGTTGTCCTGCCTAATGAATTAGTTAAAGAAACGCCGTATATAGAATATAGCATTGCCGCGACCAGACAGGCTTTTTCTCTTGACCAGGTGGTTGAGCGGGAATTAAGTGGAGAAACAAGTCTAACTATGGATGATATTAATAATAATGCTTCGACAATTAAAAATGTTCGTCTTTGGGACAGAGAACCATTACTTGATACTTTTGGGCAAATTCAAGAAATAAGAACTTATTATGATTTTGTTTCAATTGATAATGACCGTTATTTGTTTAAAGACGGCTATAGACAGGTTTTATTGTCGCCTCGGGAGCTTAACTCAGCAAGCCTACCTCAACGCAATTTTATTAATGAACAATTAACCTTTACTCACGGTTATGGGTTAACTTTAAGTCCGGTTAATGAAGTTACTCCTGAAGGATTGCCAGTCTTATTTATAAAAGATTTACCGCCAGTTTCTAGTATAGAATCCCTTACCATTACTCAGCCAGGAATATATTATGGAGAACTTTCTAACGAATATGTAATTGTTAATACCAAGTCTAAAGAATTTGATTATCCGGCCGGAGACGAAAACGTTTTTGCTAATTATCAAGGGGAAGGGGGAGTTAAGTTAGATTCATTTTTCAAAAAATTGCTTTTTGCCATTAAATTTAATTCTTTAAAGATTATTTTGTCTAATGATATTACTGAAGATTCCCGGATTATGTATTATCGAGATATTAGCACTCGCATGGAAAAGCTTTTGCCATTTTTAAAGTTTGATAAAGATCCTTACTTAGTCATTACTAATGAAGGCAGGCTTAAATGGATAGCTGACGCTTATACTCTAAGTAATCGTTATCCTTATTCGCAATCTATTGCTGACGCTAATCCTGTTCAATCAGACGGGTTTATTATTCAACAGCGTCTTAATTACATTAGAAATTCAGCAAAAGTGGTGATGGACGCTTATAACGGGGATATGCAAGTTTATTTAGCTGATTCAACTGATCCAATAATTCAAACTTTTTCTAAAATTTTCAAAAATACGTTTTTACCTTTAAGTGAGATGAATGATAATCTAAGGGCTCATTTGAGATATCCAGAGGAATTGTTTAGTTATCAGACTAAAATTTATTCTGTTTATCATATGGGCGAAGTTCAGATTTTCTATAATAAAGAAGATCAATGGGAAATTCCCCGCTTATCTTATTCAGGAAAAACTGATCCAATGATGAGAAGGATGATTATGAAACTACCCGAAGAAGACAAAGAAGAGTTTATTCTTATGATTCCTTTTACTCCTCGGGGAAAAGATAATTTAGCAGCTTGGATGGTAGCTCGTAATGATGGAGAAAATTATGGAAAATTAATTGTTTATCGTTTTCCAAAACAAAAATTAATCTTTGGGCCAGAACAAATCACTAATCGTATTAATCAAGATACGGAAATTTCTCAACAATTAACTTTATGGGATCAACGCGGCTCACAAGTAATTAAAGGAAATTTATTAGTCATTCCTATTGAAAAATCTCTACTTTATGTTCAGCCAATATATTTAAAAGCAGAAGGAGGAAGAATTCCAGAATTAAAACGAGTTATTATTGCCTATGAAAATAAGATTGCTATGGAAAAAACATTAGATTTAGCCTTAGAAAGAATATTTAGTGGTCAAATCAAAATAACTCCAGATTCGTCTTTAAAAGAATTAAAAACAATCACTAGTGACAAAAATTTAATTCAACAAGCAAAAGAACATTATAATAATGCTTTAAAAGCCCAACAAAGAGGGGATTGGGCATTATATGGCCAAGAGATTGAAAAGTTGGGAGAAGTTTTAAAATCTTTGCCTCAATAAAATAAAGTTGTTATATGGATAATGTTGAGGAAATAAAATCAAAAATAGATGTCGTCGATTTTGTTTCAGAATATATTCAATTAAAACGTTCTGGAACAAGTTTTCGAGCTATTTGCCCTTTTCATCAAGAGAAAACTCCGTCATTTTTTGTTTCTCAAGAAAAGCAAATTTGGCATTGTTTTGGTTGCGGAAAAGGAGGAGACATTTTTGGTTTTTTAATGGAAATGGAGGGGATTGATTTTCCAGAAGCTTTACGGATTTTAGCCCAAAAAGCAGGAGTAGAGATTCAAAAATATGACCGTCAAGCGGTTAGCCAAAAAACACGATTGCTTGATTTAACTCGATGGGCAGTTGAGTTTTATAACAAAGTTTATTGGGAATCTCCCTTGGCTGAATCAGCCAGAAAATATTTAAAACAAAGAGGATTAGACAAGAAAATTATTAATCAATTTCAATTGGGCTATGCGCCTGATAAATGGGATACCCTTTTAACTTTTTTATTAAAAAGAGGTTATCAAGAAAAAGATATAGAAGCAGCTGGGTTAATTATTAAAAAACAATCAAAAACTGGTAATCAAAATTCAGGTTATTATGACCGTTTTCGTAATCGCATTATTTTCCCAATTGCTGATTTACATGATCAGGTAATTGGTTTTACTAGCCGGATTTTGCCTGGAACCAAAGATGAAGATAAAATAGCTAAATATATTAATACGCCAGAGACTTTGATTTATAATAAGAGCAGGGTTTTGTATGGTTTAAATAAAGCTAAAGTTGAAGTAAGAAAGCAAGATCAAATGATTTTAGTTGAAGGAAATATGGATGTTTTGGCTTGTTATCAAGCTGGTCATGAAAATGTAGTCTGTACTTCAGGAACAGCTTTAACTCAAGATCAAATTAAAATTTTGCAGAGATATACAGAAAATATTGTTCTTGCCTTTGATGTTGATTTGGCTGGTCAAGCAGCTACTCAACGGAGTATTGATTTATTACTTCAGCAAGGCTTAAATGTTAAAGTATTAAAACTAGAGCAAGGAAAAGATCCAGACGAGTTTATTCGCCAAGATTTAAAAGCATGGAAAAAAGCGTTGAAAGAGCCTCAGGAAATTATGGAATATTATTTCTCTTTAGCCTTTAAAGATAAAGACCTGACTAAAGTTGAACATAAAAAACAAATTAGCAAAGACCTTTTACCCATTATTGTTAAATTAGGCGATCCAGTTGAAAAAGATCTTTGGCTAAGAAAACTAGGTGATAAATTAAATGTTTCCGAAATATCTTTACGTGACGCTTTAAGAAGAGTTAAACGGCCTTATTTACCTAAATCAGTTTCAGAAGACTTGATTAAAGAAAAAGTTTCAGTAGAAGAGCAAGCTTCAGAAAAATTTTTAGCCTTAGTTTTAAAATATCCAGAAAAAGGAGAGGAGTTTATAAAAAAAGTAGTTTTAGATATGTTTATCATGCCTCGCCCCCAAGATGTTGTCAGAGCTATTAAAGATTGTTATGTTAAAAATAAAAAGATTGATTTTAAAAAGATTAAAAAAGAGATTAAAGATAAACAGATTCTTAATTATTTAGACTTTTTACTTTTTTTAGCAGAAAAAGAGTTTGCTAAATATGAAGACAAAGAAATCGACAAGGAGTTAAATTGTTTTTTTTCGCTTTTAAAGAAAAGATTTTTAACTAAAAAAATGGGAAATTTTGTTCAGGAATTAAAACAAGAAGAAGAAAAAGGGGATAAAAAAAAGATAGAAGAATTGAGTTTAAAAATAGTCAAATTGTCTAGAGAGATAGCGACCTGTCAATAATTTTTTATTATGTCTAAAAAGAAAAAAATAAAATTAAAAAAAAGACTACCACTAAAAAAGAAAAAATCTTTAAAGAAGAAGATAATAAAAAAGATTATTAAAAAGAAACAAAAGCCTTTAAAAAAGAGGCCAGTGAATAGAAAAAATTTAAAAAAGAAAAAAAAGATTTCTTCTAAAAAGAAAACGATTAAAAAAAGAGTATTAAAAAAACCAAAAAAGAAGTTAGTCAGTAAAAGCAAAAAACCTGAGATTAAAGCAAAGATAAAGCCAAAACAAAAAGCGCCAACTAAAACAGTTTTGTCAATAAAATGGCCAGAAAAAGAAAGTCAGGAACTGATGATTAAGGGACGCCAAAGAGGTTTTGTTACAGAAAATGAACTCTTTTACACTTTTCCTAGGTTAGAAAAATATTTACCTCAATATGAGGAATTTCTAGATAATTTAGAAAAAGCAGGAATCAGGGTTGAGGAATCAAAACAAGGTCTTTTAGAAAAGCCAAAAGAAGAAAAAGGTAGTCAATTATTTTTTGATCTGACCCAACTTTCGGCTGATTCAGTTCAAATGTATTTAAAAGAGATTGGCCGTGTTCCTTTAATTAATTCAAAAGAAGAAGTTGTTTTAGCCAAAAAAAAAGATAGTGGAGATAGTAGGGCAGCTAAAAAATTAATTGAAGCTAATCTTCGTTTAGTAGTTAGTATTGCTAAAAAATTTGCTGGCTATGGTTTAACTTTTTTAGATTTAATCCAGGAAGGTAATGTCGGTCTTTTTAGAGCAGTAGAAAAATATGATTGGAAAAGGGGGTATAAATTTTCTACTTATGCTACTTGGTGGATTAGGCAAGCTATTATCAGAGCTTTAGCAGATCAATCACGAACTATTAGAATTCCGGTTCATGTGGTTGAAATTTTAGGTAAATTTCATCAAGCAGAACGTTGGCTGTTACAACAATTAGGGCGTCAGCCCACTCCTGAGGAGATTGCTGGAGAGTTAGAAACATCAGTTGACGATGCAAGATATTTAATGAAAATTTCTCAGGATACAATATCTTTAGAAACATCAGTTGGCGATGATGATGACAAAGACACAGAATTACGTGATTTTATAGAAGATGTTAAAACAATTGCTCCAGACAGAGCCGCTGCATTAATGCTTTTAAAAAAATATGTTAAGGAAATTATTATTGATCTTACTCCAAGAGAACAGAGAATTTTAGAAATTCGTTTTGGTTTAATAGATGGAGTAGCCCACACCTTAGAAGAAGTTGGCCAGGTTTTTAGTGTCACCAGAGAGAGAATTCGTCAAATTGAAGCTAGAGCCTTAGACAGAATAAGACAATTAAAAGGCATTAAAAAAATAAAAGATTATTATTAATATATTAATATTCCGGAGTAGCTCAGTGGTTAGAGCAACTGGCTGTTAACCAGTGTGTCGGCGGTTCGAATCCGCCCTCCGGAGCCAATCTAGTACGCGGTTCGAGAGACCGATGTCTATAAAAAACTGTATAAAATACAAAATCATCTCGATTTGGGATGATTTATTTTCTCATATTTATATAAAAATAAAAATATAATAAATATAAAGATTAGATAAAATTTGTTAAGATTATGGAAATAAGAAATATCGCAATTATTGCCCATGTAGATCATGGAAAAACAACATTAACAGATGCTTTAATGCATCAAGTAAAAATGGCGGATGAAAGCGTAAGTATGGATTCAAATATATTAGAGAAAGAGAGAGGAATTACAATTTATTCAAAAAATACATCTCTAATTTATAAGGGTACAAAAATAAACATTGTTGATACGCCTGGTCATGCTGATTTTAGCTCGGAAGTAGAGAGAATTTTAAGATCTATTGATTCCGTTTTGCTTTTAGTAGACGCTCAAGAAGGGCCCATGCCTCAGACAAAATTCGTATTAAGAAAATCATTGGAACTTAATTTAAAACCAATAGTAGTAATTAATAAGATAGATAAACCGGCGGCAAGAGTAAATGAAGTTCATGATATGATATTAGAGTTATTTATGAGTTTAGGGGCAAGTAATGATCAACTTGATTTTAAAACAATTTATACCATCTCTAAACAAGGAATTGCAAAAAGAGAATTAAATGACAAGGGAAAAGATCTATCTCCACTTCTTGATCTAATATTAAAAGAGGTAAGTCCAGCTTCGAGTGATGAAAAAAATAAAAAGCCTTTGAGGATGCAATCTTTTAATCTAGCTTATGATAATTATCTAGGAAGAATGGCTATTTGTAGAATATATGAGGGTAGAGCAAAAAATGGTATGAATGTGATTATAAAAGAAGGTAAAGATAAATATAGGGTGGGGAAAATAAGTAATTTATATACATTTTATGGATTAAATAGAAAAGAAGTTGATGAGGCAGATGCTGGTGACGTTGTTATGGTAGCAGGACTACCCAATATATATATTGGTGAAACAATTTGTCAAAACAAGGATCAAGAGATGTTGCCAGCTATTAAGATTGACGAGCCGACAATTTCGCTTAATTTAATGGTAAACAATTCTCCTTTTGCTGGTAAAGATGGGAAATATATAACCAGCAGTAAATTAAAAGAGAGATTAGAAAAAGAATTAGAAGTTAATGTTGGTTTGAAAATTGATTTTAATGAAGTGAGTGGATGTTATAAGGTTTATGGTAGAGGAGAATTACATATTGCTATTCTCTTAGAGAATATGAGAAGAGAGGGTTTTGAATTACAGGTTTCTCAACCCAAGGTAATTATTAAAAATGAGGGAGGAATAAAACAAGAACCATATGAAGAGGTTATAATTGATGTACCAAACGAAATGGCTGGTATGGTAATAGAGAAATTATCCAAACGAAAAGGAAAAATGATTGAGCTTGAGTTAGAGCAAGATAACCAAAGGTTAATTTTTGAAGTTCCGACTCGTGGTATTCTGGGGTATCGAGGAGATTTTATTATTGATACAAAAGGCAAAGGCATTTTTACTAGTCGGGTGATTGGATTTAAAGAGTATGCAGGAGATATTATTAAACATGATTTTGGCTCTATGGTGTCTATGGCAAACGGAAAAGCCTTAGCTTATGCTTTATGGAAGTTAGAAGAAAGAGGTAAAATTTACATTCATCCAAATATAGATGTTTATAGTGGAATGATTATAGGTAATGTGTCAAAAGGAAATGATATGTGGGTAAATCCAACTAAAGGAAAAGGTTTAACTAATATGAGAGCTTCTGGGTCTGATGATGCTATTCTTTTAACTCCTCCAATAAAAATAACATTAGATAGGGGACTAGAAATCATAAAAAATGATGAATTTTTAGAAATTACGCCCAAAAATATTAGATTAAGAAAAGAATGTTTAGTTCAAGTAAGAAAGTCTAAAAAAGAAAAGGATTAATGTAAATAAAAAAGGTGTCAGGTGTCTTTTATTTCAAATCAGGGATGTAAATATACTCATTAGATTGCTGAAATATAGTTCTAACGTCGTCTACGATGCGGAGCCAATGAAATAATCGCTTAACAGAGCGGTTATTTTTTATTCCAAGCTGGACGTTCGAACCTTTTATAATAATTTGGTTGTGGTATAATAAAAATATGAAGCAAGATAATCAAAACAAATTTCCAAGGGGTGTTGAAATTGTCGGTTCAGCAATTATAGAGAAAGATGATGGAAAAATACTTTTAACCCGTTCTCCAAAATGGAATAACAAATGGATTTTTCCTGGTGGACATATTGAAGCCGGGGAAACAATTGAACAAGCCTTACTTAGAGAAGCCAAAGAAGAGGCCGGTTTAGAACTAAAGCCAATAGCTATAATTGCTTTTGGCGAGCTTATAGGTTCAAAAGATTTTTATAGACCAGCTCATTTTATTTATTTTGACCTACTATGCAAAACAAAAGATTCTATTGAAGTCAATTTAGATGGCGAGGAACTAGATGACTATCTATGGATAACACCAGAAGAAGCTTTAAAAATGGATTTAGCTGAAAGTTATAAAGAAACAATTGAAGAGTATATAAAATACAAAAAAAATAATTATTAAACCAAATTAATTAAAAATATTTTTTTGTTTCTTCAAACAGGTTCGAACATCGTTCCACTTGGGGAGCCAAGTCTGGTATATAAATACACTCATCTGATTGTTGAAATATGGTTCTAATGTCGTCCACGATTCGGAGTTTTTAGTTAAATTTATGAAAAAAATACCCAAAAAATATTCAGGAATTCTAATGGGCGCTATAGTAGGAATTTTTATGAGTTTTTTTATGTCATTGATTGTTACTTTCATTAATATAGGTCTTGTTGACAATTTTTTTCAAATGTGGACGAAAGCATTTATTTTAAGTTTTCCGATAGGATTTCCAACTGCTCTAATTATAACTCCTATTGTTAAAAAAATTGTTGAAAGAATTACTGAATAAACAGGGCAAAGATAAATTTTTTCACTTCGCTACGACCACACCTTGCAGGTTTTACCAGATTGGAGATAGCTTTAAATTCTTATAAAATCTCTTAATCTCAACCAATTTTTCTTTCATCATCCCATATACTTCCAATCTTCAAGAATTATAATAAGCTTTGAAGAGGGGAGCCACTTAAATAATCGCTTAACAGAGCGATTATTTTTTGCCACAAAGTAGACATTTAGATCTTTGATAATAATTTGATTATGGTATAATGAAATTTAAATTTAATTTAAATATTTAATATATAATACCAATATTATGACCAAAATAATACTTGCAACATCATCACCATATAGACAGGAGGCATTTCGCTTTCTTGATTTGGATTTTGTTGCTCAAGGTAGTAATGCAGATGAATATTTTGATGGGAGACCAGATTCTCCTAAGGAACTTGTTCTTTGTTTAGCAAAAATAAAAGCTGAAGCAGTCGCTAAAAAATATGATACAGGAATAATAATTGGTTTTGATTCCGTTGGCTGGTTTAATAGGCAAGTTCTTGAAAAACCAAAATCAAGGGAAGAGGCTTTTGAAAGGCTAAAATTTTTATCAGGAAACACTCATCAATTTTATACTGGAATTTATATGATAAATCTTGAATCTGAAAAAGAAATTTCTAAATTAGCAATTACAAACGTTGAAGTAAGAAATTTATTAGATTCTGAAATCAATAAATATTTAGACCAAGATTCAAGATTTAATACCTATGCCCTAGGGTATGATCCCCTAGAACATTATAGTTCTACTTTTGTCAGAAAAATTGATGGGAGTTATAACAATTTAACAAGAGGAATACCGCTTGAAACAATTGTCGAAATGCTTTCTGATATTGGATATAAACTATAAAATTTTCGTTTTAATTATTTATTTTTATTGCACTTCGTGTTTGATAAACGCCCTTATTCTTAATTCACTACTCTGTAAGTAAGAATTTTTGTTAATTATTCTATCAAAAGCAATAATCTTTCTACTTTTTTTATCACAATCTCAGGATATTCAACAGTATCTACCCACTTAAAAGTTCGAAGATCGTCCCACCAAGGGAGCCCAAAAGTTTTCCACAATTGAGTTCCTTTACATAATCAAATAGTCAGGTATAATTATTTATATGAATATTAATAAAATAATGAGATCAAAAAAGAAGATATTAGTTATTTTTGTCTTAGCAGTAGCTTTAGCAGTTGGTATTGGTTCTGTTTATGCTTATGGGAGTGGTTTTAAGCATAAAAAATTGGGGTTTTCCTCTGAAAAACATGGAATGATGACTGAAAAGTACGAAGTTATGACTGAAATTTTTGAGAATAATGACTATGATGCTTGGAAACAACTTATGGATGAACGAGTAAGAAAGATGAGTGAATGGATTAATGAAGAAACTTTTTCTAAATTAGTTGAGATGCATGAGTTATTTCAGCAGGGTGAGTATGGTCAAATGAAAGAGCTTTATAAAGGATCAGAATCTTATCCATTATGGTTTGGCAAAGGTCACTTCAAATATTTTCATAAATAAATATAAGGGAAGTAAAGTAAAATAAGAAGTCTGTTTTAAAATAAGAGAGTGGGAAAAGCCAATCTTCCCGCTTTTTTTATTTACCATAACTTAGAAACCCAATAGATATGCAATTTTGTTATTAAAAAATAGACGTTTTTTGATTTTTGAACTATTATTAATTTATGAAAAGAATATATTTTATATTATTCTTAATAATAATAATTGCTTTAGTATTTTTCTTTTTGTCAAAAGGTTATCAGCAAAAAGACAATTTTAATGTTCCACAAATCAATCAACCCAAAGTTTTAGATGTTAATCAGGAAGAAGAGAATTTATCAAATATCAAAACTCTAAACAATCTACAACCCCCATTAGATAAAGCAGGCGAAAGAGTAAATAAGAAGGAATTTGGAGTTTATACCACACCACAAAATTCTCCTATCCAACCAGAAAGATTTAAGGGTTTTCATACTGGTGTTGATTTTGAAGTTTTTTCTGAAGAATTAAATACAGAAGTATCAGTATATGCGATATGTCCAGGAAAAATAAAATTAAAACAATATGTAAGTGGATACGGCGGTATAGCGGTCCAGGTCTGTGAATTAAATAAAGAGCCAATAACTATAATATATGGACACTTAAAACTATCTAGTATTACTGTTAATATTGACGAAAATATAGAAACTGGAGAGATTATTGGAATTTTGGGTGCTGATAAAAGCCAAGAAACAGATTATGAACGAAAGCATTTGCATTTGGGTATTCATAAAGGGATAGAAATTAATGTCAAAGGATATGTTAATTCTCAACCAGAACTTTTAAATTGGACAGATCCATGTTTTTATATATGTCATAATTAAATTTTTTAATTAGTTTAATCCATCAAACAGGTTCGAACATCGTTCCACTTGGGGAGCTTTTTATTTTCAAAGAAATAAGTTATAATAAAATTAGATAATAATTAAATTAATTAAAATAAGATATGGATATTTTAATGGTAATTCGGTCAGGCATTTTTCTTGTAGCTGGTTTATTAGTTATTTTTTTTTCCAAAGAAAGTTTACAAATTCCAGGTTTTTTTTCTAAAAAAATTTCACATTAAATACAAAGTACCAAAAGATTTGAAATACCTCCTTCATTTAGGTATAGTCTTTATAATAATTTCAATAATCTTATTTGTATTTTCAATTACTAATTAAGACCTCTATTTTTACCCTCAAACTGTGGATTTTGGACCTGTTTAGCTGCATCAAAAAATCGCCAAGAAGACGGTTTTTTGGTATAATTAAATAAGATTATTAATTTAACTAAAATATTATGCCCAAAATAATCATTACCATCATTATTATAATAATTGTTGCCGGATTAGGTTATTGGGTTTATCAATCAACCTTGGCACCAGAAGAAGAACCTTCTTTAGAGGAAAAGGAAAAAATTATTCCTCAGGCTTACCAATTAAATGTTCCAAGAGTTTTTACTGGGGAAGTTCTAAAAGAAAAAGAAACCGAAGAGGGGCCGGGTTTATGTTATCTTGGAGCTTTTGCGATGTTGGCTTTAT
>SDBT01003749.1_pt1 | contig 26155 bp, 16 predicted proteins | sample 2277101 | NCBI WGS metagenome assembly SDBT01 (sample SAMN10404973, study PRJNA504765) | marine sediment metagenome | isolation source: marine sediment core GS10_PC15, 103 cmbsf | place: Arctic Ocean: Southern Knipovich Ridge | collected 2010 | reverse complement strand
AATTACAAACATCAAATAAATTCCAAATATAAATAACCAATAACCAAACTAACTTCAAGGTCAAAATCATATTTATTTATTGGTCTCTTTGTCATTGGTTATTGGTCATTATTTGGTTATTGAGATTTGGTCATTGATTATTATTTGGTCATTGTAATTTGGTAATTGGTTATTATCCAATCATTGGGGCATTTTGAACTTTGCACTAAGATTTGAACTTTAAGCTCTCGTGCTTCGCAGAGTAGTATTGACATTTGACATTAAAGCTTCTTCATCCGGCAATAATACTGTGGTGAATTCTGTCTGCCCACTATATTCTGTGAAGAGCCAAGATTCATCTCCCAATGGAGTAATAGTCGAATTCCATTTCTTTCATTCTTTTGGGGTCATATATATTCCGGCCGTCAAAAACTACAGGTTGGTTTAACAGCTTCTTAATGCGTTCAAAATTAGGTCGCCGGAATTCGCTCCATTCAGTGATAATAACCAAGGCATCAGCGCCGGCTAAGGCATCGTAAGGGATCTTATAGTATTCGATCCGATTTCCAAATATCTTCTTTGCTTCCTCAATGGCCTCAGGATCGTGGGCCTTTACTCTTGCACCCTTCCCAAGCAGTTCGGTGATGATTACAATTGAGGGTGCCTCTCTCATATCGTCGGTCCGGGGTTTGAAAGAAAGCCCCCAGATCCCAAAAACCTTACCGGCAATTTTCCCTTGAAAATGATGGCTAATCATATCTACCAACTTCAACTTTTGCTGTTGATTCACCTCTTCCACTGCTTGTAGAATTCTCATCTCCGTTTTTTTCTCTGCGGCGGTCTGAATCAATGCCCGCAGGTCCTTGGGAAAACAGGAACCTCCATATCCTGCCCCGGGAAATAGGAATTGAGTTCCTATCCGGCTATCAGAGCTAATTCCTGACTTTACCAAATCAATATTAGCACCCACCTGCTCACAGAGGTTAGCCAGTTCGTTAATAAACGATATTCTGGTGGCCAGCATTGCATTAGCAGCATATTTCGTGAGCTCAGCGCTTTTGGTATCCATTACAACAATGGGCTTCCCTGTTCTGACAAATGGACTATACAATTCCTCCATAACCGCAGCCGCCTTCTGCTCATTGCTGCCGATTATCACTCGATCCGGCTTCATAAAGTCATCAACCGCTGCTCCCTCCTTCAGAAATTCCGGGTTGGAAACTACCTCAAACTCATATGTAGTCGCTCCTCTGATTATTTCGCAAACCTTCTTTGCAGTGCCAACCGGCACCGTGCTTTTAATAACGATAATCTTATATTCATTCATCGCTTTACCGATCTTGGTAGCAACCTTGATTACACTCTTTACATCGGCAGAATCATCCTTATCTGCGGGCGTACCCACGGCAATGAAGATTAAAAACGATTCTTTCACTGCTTTATCAAGATTCGTATTGAATCTTAACCTTCCCTCTTTCAGGTTCCTTCTAACCAGTTCCTCCAATCCGGGCTCATAAATGGGAATCTTTCCAGAATTTAAGATTCTAATCTTTTCTTCATTAATATCTATGCAGATGACATCGTTCCCGCTCTCAGCGAAACAGGTCCCGGCAACCAAACCAACATAACCGGTCCCAATAATACAGATATTCATTGGCCTCCCTCGATCATCTTAAGGTAACAATTCTCCCCTTATGGCTCATCACGAATTGTCATGAATAAACAGTTAAATCCAAATGCCAACTGATAAATTCTAAATCCTAAACCCTAAATAAATCCAAAATTCCAATATCAAATGTTTAAAACAAAACCCCCTCACCTCAATCCTCTCCCCAAGGGGGAGAGGAAGTAATAACCAGTGAAAAGTTCCCTCTCCCTAACGGGGAGAGGGCTTGCCCCGATGTCCATCGGGATAAAGGTGAGGGGGGAAAGTTTTGAGTTTTGGGCTTTGGTCATTTGAAATTGTTTAGAATTTAGTGCTTAGTGCTTAGGATTTATTCATATATTTTATCATTTGAACTTTGAGTTTGACATTAAGTCACAAGTAGATATTCCTTGAGCGAGTCTTGCCAGGCTGGCAGAGCTATTCCCATATCCTTTCGGAGCTTTTCTATGCTTAATACCGAAAAGGAAGGCCTGGGGGCGGGACGTCCGCCTGAGGCGGAAAGCTCGGTTGAGCTTAGCGGAGTCAAGGTAACCTGGTTCCCATTTAATTCCAGAATCTTCTGGGCAAACTCAAACCAGTTGCAATAACCCTCATTAACAATGTGATAAATCCCGTTGGCACCCTTCTCGATTAGCTCCTTAATTGCCCGGCTCAGATCCCTGGTAAAGGTGGGAGACCCCCACTGATCATCAACCACCTTTAATTCATCCCTGCTTCGGGCCAGATTAAGGATAGTCTCCACAAAGTTCTTGCCTTTCTTCCCATAAAGCCACTGGGTTCTAATGAGTAAATAACGATCTAAAATCTGCCTTAAGTAGATCTCACCCTGAAGTTTTGAGCGGCCATAAATACCTAAAGGATTAGGCGAATCATCTTCGCAGTATGGGGTTCCCTTATTACCATCAAATACATAATCGGTGCTTAAGTGAACAAGAAATGCCCGTGACTTTCGGCAGGCAAGAGCCAGGTTCTTAACGCCCTCGGCATTAACCGAAAAAGCTAACTCTATATTTGTCTCACACCCGTCAACATCGGTGTAACCCGCAGTATTAATGACTACTTCGGGCTTCTGACTGGCAATAAAATCCTTAACTTTTTCCTCCTGGGTAATATCAAGTTGGAAGGATTCTGGCAATTCGATAACATCCGTCTCTACTACCTGATGTTTTTCTTGATTCCCGATTATTCGGGATAAATCACTTCCCAACATCCCTCGGGCACCAGTGATCAAAATCCGCATTGGAACCACCGAAATTAATCCCGCAGTTCAATCCGCCCAATGCAGACCGAACTATTAGTATAATCCGCCTCAGGCGGACCGGTTTCCATACATCCGGGCATAATATTCCAGGTACTCTCCGCTTTTGACCTTTTCCCACCACCCCCGATTATCCAGATACCAGCGAACTGTTTTTTGTAGCCCTTCTTGAAAGCTGGTTTGGGGCTCCCAGCCAAGCTCTTCCCGGAGCTTACCCGAATCAATAGCATAACGACGATCATGTCCGGGTCGGTCCCGGACAAAGGTGATCAACGACTCTGGCTTTCCCAGCTCTTTAACGATAAATTTCACTATCTCTAAGTTTGTCTGTTCGCTTTTCCCCCCGATATTATAAATCTCCCCTTCCCTTCCCCGGTGGAGAACAAGGTCAAGTGCCCGGCTGTGATCATCCACATATATCCAATCCCGGATATTCAAACCATCTCCGTAGATAGGAAGCTCTCTACCCTCCAGGGCATTGGTGATTACCAGAGGAATCAGTTTTTCCGGAAACTGGTATGGCCCGTAGTTATTTGAACACCGGGAAATGATTGCCGGAAAATTAAAACTCTTGCAGTAAGCTCTAACCAGGAGATCGGCTCCCGCCTTGGAGGCCGAATAAGGACTATTGGGGGCAAGCGGGGTGGACTCAGTGAAATAACCGGTAGCTCCGAGAGAGCCATAGACCTCATCGGTGGAGATCTGGATAAATCGGGATATCCCTTGCCTTCGCCCTACCTCCAGTAAGGTCTGGGTACCCAAGACATTGGTTTTGATAAAAATCTGGGGATCCTCAATGCTCCGGTCCACATGGGATTCGGCAGCAAAGCTAATGATAATCTCAATTCCTCTCTGGAGTATCTCCTCGACCAGCTTGGCATCCCCAATATCCCCTTTAATAAACTCATAATTGGGGCTATCCTCGACCTCCCGAAGATTCTCTAAGTTACCGGCATAGGTCAACTTATCAAGGTTAACCACCTGATAGTCCTTATACTTTTCCACTAAGTACCTGATAAAATTAGATCCGATGAAACCAGCACCACCGGTTACCAAAATCTTCATTAGCCCTCTTGTCTTATCCTCAGTCTCAGTTTCCCCGGTTAATATATTGATTCCCTTATGAACACGCTAACCATCCTTACGGCTCCAATTATAGGGAATGTCATTATCGTGGGGATCAACTCGAAACTCATCAGGATTATCGTAGTTGTATGCCTCAGTGGGGCAATTGACAGCAATTGCCTCCTCAGCACTGATGCACTTAAATCCGTGCATGACCAGAGGGGGAATCTTAATCAGCAGGGGATTGTGCTCTCCCATAAAGAATTCATTGACCTCCTTAAAGGTGGGAGAATCCTCCCTACCATCATAAAGCACTACTTTCATCATCCCTCTGATCACGGCCATATTATCTACCTGCTTTTTATGGTAATGCCATCCCTTGACCACCCCGGGATAAGCAGTGGTCATATAAACCTGCCCGAAATTGATGAACAGCTCATCATCATTTCGTAAAATCTCCATCAACCTCCCCCGCTCATCCGGGATAAGCCTGAGCTTTTTCACTACTACCCCCTCGATCATTTCCTGTTCCTCCCTTACCTCACTTTATCTCAGATAATTCCTACCTTGCTGTTATCACCCAACATAAGCCGGTAAGCTCTGGGCTTAAGCTCGGATTTAGAAACCTCGACATCTCTGCCAATAAGGCTATCCTCAATCCTTGTCCCGATATCAGCGATCAGACAATTCTCCATTATGATACTGTGCTCGATCTCGCTCCCGCTGATCTCGGTATTACAGTTTACCGAGGTAAAGGGACCTATGTATGAATTGATTATGCGCGACCCCTTACCAATGATGGCCGGTCCCCGAATAGTGCTCCGGATGACCTCAGCCCCCGGTTCGATCACTACCTTAAAATCAATCCGGGAATCCTTGTCAACTTTCCCCTCTACTCGCATCTCCAGGGTATCCAAGATCATCCGGTTAGCCTCCAGCATGTCCTCTAACTTGCCGGTATCCTTCCACCAGCCGGTAATGATATGGGGATTTACCACATAACCATTATCGATGAGCCACTGGATGGCGTCAGTGATCTCCAGCTCCCCCCTTTCTGAGGGCTTTATTGCCTTAACCGCACTAAAGACATTCTTATCGAACATATACACCCCGACCAGGGCAAGATCACTCTTAGGACGCTTGGGCTTCTCCTCTAATTTAACAACCTTACCAATCCCTTCTCCCGTTCCTCCGGACAACTCAGCTACGCCAAACTGGCTGGGGTCAGGAACCTTAGCTAAAAGTATCTGGGAATTTGGCCGATCATTCCGGAACTCATCCACCAATGAACTAATCCCGTCCTTGATTAGATTATCTCCCAGGTACATCACGAAAGACTCTTCCTGTAAGAACCCCTCGGATATCATGACTGCATGAGCCAATCCTGAAGGCGCTTCCTGCTCAATATAGGTTATCTTTACCCCCCACCGCGACCCATCGCCCACTGCCTCGCGGATTTCCTTCTTGGTATCCCCCACCACTATTCCCAGCTCTTCAATCCCGGCATCACGAATCGCCTCAATCCCGTAGAACAAGATCGGCTTATTAGCTACCGGAACTAACTGCTTGGCCCCGGTATGGGTAATCGGTCGAAGTCTTGTCCCCTTCCCTCCGCTTAAGATAAGTCCCTTCAAAACATCCCCCGATAGTTTCAGATTATCCGGCCTATCCTGTATTATGAAATAAAAAACCAGAGATTGTCAATTAATAATCATTAATAATCGATTATTGAACGATATTGATTGAGTTTTTAGTATTTAGATATGATTTCTCTGAAAATGCAGGGGAATAGAACCTGTTCAATTTCGTCCCCACAAATAGCAAAAAGCAAGACCTGACCCCAAATCTCTCTAATTTAGATCAATATTGTTTTTCAACTCTTTGGGTATCGAAGGGAACCGCTTCTCGGGGAATCCAGTAGGATTCTTGTTTCTTTTTCCAGTTTTTATCCAATGGATCCTTTCCTAACAACCTCATAATCAAACCCGTCGGAGTAAACACCAGATAAAAAACCAAGCCCAAAATCAACTGATTGTTAAACCGCCCTACCGCCTGTAAGGCCCTGCGGGGATATCTCATTAAAGCAGGGGACGCAAACAAAATAATGAGGGCCAAAAGGCCGACCAGCCAAAACCCATAAGACACCTCCTCATACCCCCGCCAGAGAAACACCCCTCCCAAGACAGCCAAAACCAGAACCAACACTATGCCGAATTTTCTATCCTCGCCAAAATCCATAGTTAGTTAATCTAAAACAAAATCCTCCCGCCAGTCCTTTTTCTCCACAAACTCAGGCTGCCCCTTTTTATCCAGAAGATAAGATCCCATAGCTAAACAATCCATCCCCGTCCGCATAAAACAGATATAAGCATGTTCCGGGGAGCATACAATCGGTTCCCCCCGGACATTAAAAGAGGTGTTTACCACTACCGGACAACCAGTTAATCTATCAAATTCCCTAAGAAGTTCATAGTAAAGAGGATTGTCATCCCGGCTGACTGTCTGGAGCCGAGCTGAACAATCTAAGTGGGTTACCGCAGGAATCTCCGAACGAATAATATACAATCGGTCCATTCCCGTTCTCCTCTTCTCTTCACCAGTCAACTCCCGCCGTACTTCTCCCCGAACCGGAGCCACCAAAAGCATATACGGGCTTTCCCGATCTATCTCAAAATAGTCAGAGGCACGCTCTTTGATTACCGTAGGAGCAAAGGGCCGAAAAGACTCCCGAAACTTAATCTTGAGATTCATCACCAATTGCATCTCAGAAGACCGGGCATCTCCCAAAATCGAACGCGAACCTAAGGCCCTGGGACCAAACTCCATTCGACCCTGAAACCACCCCACTACCTTCTCATCCGCAATCAATTTCGCCACCACCCGGGGAATCTCATCCTGATCCAGTTTCTGGTATGGAATCCCCCGAGAAGTCAAATAATTTTCAATCTCCTCATCCGAAAAACCGGGGCCCAAATACGAAGCCTTCTGAAAATCCTTCCTTTCACCCAACCTCCGCGAATTACCCAGATACTGGTACCAAACATAAAGGGCCGCCCCCAGAGCCCCTCCGGCATCCCCGGCCGCCGGTTGAATCCAGATATCCTCAAAAGGCCCCTCGCGCAAAATCCTCCCATTCCCAACACAATTGAGCGCCACTCCACCAGCCAGACAAAGGCTCTTCATCCCCGTTACCTTGTGAACATAACGGGCGGCCTTCAGCATAATTTCCTCAGTTACTACCTGGATGGATCGAGCAATATCCATATCTTTCTGGGTTATCTGGGACTCTGGCTTTCTTGGTGCCCCCCCAAACAGCTGATCAAACCGCCTATTGGTCATCGTGAGACCGGCACAATAGTTGAAATACTTCATATTCAACCGGAAGGAACCATCTTTCCGAATGTCAATCAACTCCCTTTTGATCAGATCTACATAACCGGGCTCCCCATAAGGAGCCAGACCCATAACCTTGTATTCCCCGGAATTTACCCGGAAACCGAGGTAATAGGTAAATGCGGAATATAGCAGGCCCAGGGAATGGGGATAATTTATTTCAGCCAGGATCTCGATCTTATTATCTCTTCCGATACCATAAGTCGTAGTGGTCCACTCCCCTACCCCATCCAAGGTGAGAAAAGCTGCCTCCGAAAATGGCGAAGGGAAAAAGGCCGAGGCGGCATGACTCTCGTGATGCTCAGGAAAGAGAATCTTCCCCTCATACCCTCCTAATCCCTTCCGGATCAAATCAGGAAGCCATAACTTCTGCTTGAGCCAAACCGGCATGGCCTTGAGAAAAGAGCGGATGCCTACCGGAGAGTAAGCCAGATAGCTCTCCAAAATTCGCTCAAATTTAATCAGGGACTTGTCGTAAAAGGCTACATAATCAAGCTCCCTTCCCTCTACTTCCCCTTCCTTTAAACAATAAGCGATGGCATTATAAGGAAAATCAAAATCATGCTTCTTCCGGGTAAAACGTTCCTCCTGAGCCGCAGCCTTAATATCCCCGTCTTCCACTAAACAGGCGGCACTGTCATGATAGAAAGCCGATATTCCTAAAATTTTCATATAATAGGGGACCCTAATAACTTAAAAAATGCCTACTAAACGGCATAAACTAACGGTAAAATGTAGGTATAAAGTAGATTGTAAGGGTGGACCTCCATGTCCACCCCGCCAAAGGCGGGGCCGACAGAGACGTCGGCCCCTACAATAACGCATTTTGGGGTTTAATGTTTTCTAAGAAAAACTATTTGGGCAACAGCCTGTCAAGCTCTGACCCCTTTACCCTCTGCAAACAGGTCAACCCAGCTACTTTATAAATGCCCTCTTCAGAAACAAGAAGGAAAGCACACCCAGCAAGAACGGGAGAATAGAGTAAGGCGACTGGGAACCCGCTGCCGAGGAGCATGAGCAGCCTTCCTCACGAGGCACATGGGGTACCTGGAAGTTGAGGACAGGATGGACATTCAATCGGTCGGCGAGGGCAAGTGCCTTATCTGCACTTCCCGAGACCAATGAGAACCTCCAGGTGAAGCCCCGGTCCGGGGGGGCGGTTTCGTCCATGAAGTCAATGGTATCTGAGCCCCGGACAATAGTTGCGGCCACATGGACGCTCTGGCAGTCTTTTATGAGAAAGAGCTCTTCCCCCAGGCCTATCAGTCCGTTTGCGAGAGCGAGGGCGAATCGGTCAAAAGTAAAATCATCCATTGAATAGTCCACTACCTTCTCGTCCTCGAGCGCCGGGCTGTATATGATCTTTTCAAACTGCCAGGGAAATTTTACCGCCACATACCGATTGCCCGTTGCCGGCCCGAACGAGATCTCCAGTTCCGTCCTGTTCTCCTCTCCGGGAATGGAGTACCACTTTTCATCCACCTCCCGTCCCGGGGCATCTATTGTTATTGAGAGGAGAGCCCCGGTTTCTGACTTCTCCTCTTCAGGAGGGCTGCCTGTCTCTCCTACCTCCCCTGCGGAGGTGTCAATCCTCAGATTACTATAGCCCATCCGGCTGCCCAGGGAATTTATTATCTCATCTGCCTTGCTCTGGGCAAGATTGGCATTCTCGATCCCGTAGTCAACCTCGCCTTGCCAGGGATTTATCCCGGTGCAGTCGGTTACCTCGGCGAGACACTGGTATCGCCAGCCTTCACGGAGAGCTTTGTGGAAGTCATCGAGAAAGTGTACCCCTTTAGCAACGGCATGATCGATAAGGGTCTCGGCGGCCAACAGGTGACTTCGAGTAGTATACTGGAGGGTGCGGACATGATTGTCATCATTCCCCTCCAGGATGCTGGTCCCCCCCATCCATCTGCTGGTGAGATGACTCCCGGGCTGCCAGGTTCCGTCCAGGAGGGGAAGAAATCCAGCGGGAGGAATCCCCAGGTCTCTTATATCTTCCAGGTATTTGGAAATGGTGGTAATCCGGTAGCCCTCACTCGCTCTACTGGAAAGCTCAGCCTCGTATTCTTCTAATACCTCGGGCTTATAGTAAAAGTAGTCAGGGAAATAGGGATCAAAATCACCCGTGGACAACTTCTCGCCGTCATCAAGAAAGGACCATCCAACAGTGATCTGATTTATACCGTCATCATAACTCACCCATTCACCACCCAATATTGCGTATATCTCTCCGAAGGTGTAGTAGGGAAAGGGAGTAATCTCTCCGTGCAGGTATTTATACAGGTTTTTGGGGAGCACCCCGATTGTAAGATCTCTTTCCTTCATGAAACGAGCCAACCCCTCTCCAAATTGGCCTTCCTGGGCGAATATGGTGACCGAATGTTTCAGATCGTTACTCTGGAAAACCTCCTCAGTTATGCGGTAGCTTTCTTCCAAATCGCGCCGGGGGAAGGCAAGGAAGAGCTGATCCGAGTAATGCAGACTCACCACATCGATCTGCCCGCTCTCTGCCATTTCTTTCAGCTTTGCCAGCACCTCGGGAAATCGCTGGGAGAGCACTTCAATGAAGTAGGCCTGGAGCTCGAAATCCGCCCCCCATCCATCATCGCGATGCCGGTAAAAGAGATCCACCACCGGGGCAAAGCTCTCGGTGATAATCAGATCCTCCAGCCCCTCGGCATCAGGACCGGGAAACCAGGGGAATTCAACCATGCCACCCGCCACATACTGGATGTTGTAATGGTATAGTGAAAGAAGGTACTTCCGGTCTTCCGCACTTGCATTTGATAGAAGTAATGTCAGGATCAGTCCTAATGATAATGGAAGCCCTTTTCGGAAATTTATCCAGCGATAAGTAATCATAACTTCTCCTTTCAAGCATTGAAGTTGGATTTACACCTTGATATTAGTGCGAGCGAATGATCTTCTTCAACTCTTCTGCCCCCCTCTGATCGGGCCTTAACTCCAGGGAGCGGCGAAAATGCTGAAGAGCGCTGTTTATATCCTTAATGTGATAATAATAGATAATCCCCAGGTTTTTATGGGCATCGGCATAATCGGGATTAATCCGCAGGGTCTCTTTGAATTCAGCCATCGAGAGATCAAACAGTTTTTTGCGGTAGTAAATCAACCCCAGGTTATTATGAGCCTTCTCGGAGTTGGGAGAGGTACGCAGAGCAGCTTGATACTGCTCAATTGCCTCATCCAGCATCTTCTTATCCCCGTAGACATTTCCCAGATTCAAATGGGCGTTAAAATCCCTGGGGTCAATCTCTAATGCCTTCTGATACTGCTCGATTGCCTCATCCAGAAGACCCTGCCGTTTATAAGTTAGACCTAAATTAATATAACCATACTTAAATCCCGGATCGGTTTGCAATGCCTGTTTAAACTCTTCGATTGCCTCATCATACTGCCTCTTGCCCAGATAGATCAGACCCCACTTATTATGAGTAACCGCATCACCTGGTCGACTCCGTAAGGCCTCATCAAACTCTTTTCGTGCCTCCTCGTGGAGACCCTTTTCCTCATAGGCCAATCCCAGATTATAGTGGGCCTCGGTATAATCAGGGTTCAACTGTAATGACCTTTTAAATTTTGAAATTGCTCGATCACCCATTCCCTTTTTCATATAGGCTACCCCTAAGGTATTAAAGGCCTTTGTGTAGGTAGGATTAACCCGGACCGCATCTTCAAGAATTACAACTGCTCTATCCAGCATTCCCCTTTCTTCGTAGGCCAGACCAAGATTACCTAATACTCTCCACTTTCGGGGAGACTTTTTGGCGGTATCTTCCCAGAGAGATATATCATCACTCCAGATAAAATTTCTCCTGATAGTCCCCAACGAATTAAATAATAAAATAACCAAAAATAGGCTAAGTACCATCTTCTTCACCCAGGAGCATGAAAACCCAAGGAACTTGAGTTCAGAAGCTCTATTCACTATTACCCCCGAAAAGATGCAGAGGCCCACTGAGGGAAGGTACAGGCGGTGTTCGGCCATTACATCCAGAAGAGGGTTAATACTGGAGGTGGGGATTAAGGTGATAAAGTACCAAAGGAGACAAAAAGAGATGATCGGGGAACGACTGAATCTAACAACCGCCATCAGCGATATGGCGGCTAAGACCATCATCGAAATGGCAACTACTGGCTCAAAAAGAGATGTTGAGATGGGAAAATCCGGATCAACATTCAGGTTCACCGGGAAAACCAACAACCAAAGGTAGTTAACAATAACATGGAACTCATTGAGGAGGTAAACATAAGGAGAAAGAAGACTGGTGAAGGTTTTTGAGGGAGGCAGGAAGTAGAATCGATAAATAAGATAAAGGCCCATTACCAGGAAGAACGGCCAGAGATACCGTTTACCGGCCTTATACAACTTTTCCCAGTCTCCCTTGGAGATAAAAGTATACTCATACAACAATAAGATTATCGGAATAGTTATTGCCAGCTCTTTGGTGGCCAAAGCAAGCAGAAAGGAGAAAATAGAAAACACTAAATAGTTAATGAATTGTGGCCTACCCCGGGCCTGGATAAAAAGCAAAATTGTCAACAGACAAAAGCAGGTGCAAAGCATTGAGGATCGGCTGGAGATAAATGTAACCGACTCGGTGTGGACTGGATGGGAGAGGAACAGGAGAGACGAAACCAAAGCAATTAGCTTGATTTGGTTGGGGGAGCTTCTTTCCTCCCACGAGCCCAGAGACAGGGTTAGTAATATAACAAAGTAAATCAATATCCCGTTCAGGGCGTGTAGGGTTATGTTAGCCAGGTGATACCCGAAGGGTTTCTCCTTACCAAAACGATAGTTCAAGGCAAAACTAAACATCAGCAAAGGACGGGCGCGATTTGATTGATAAATAGATTTCAGATCACCTAAATGACGGATTCCCATGTTCTCGACTATGGTAGTGGCATCGTCAAAATTGAAGGAGTTATTTAAAGAATTGGTATATACGAATGTCGAGATAATGATGATCAAAAAAATCGAAATTAAGGGAACCTTGAATGGCCTTTGTTCAAAGCGAGCCGGCTGTTCTGGTTTCTCCACCTTTTCCAGGCCCAGGTGGCTAATTGCCCAGACTACCTCCTTTTCCTTAAGCTCCAGTTGCTCAGCCAGTTCCTTTATTGACAACCGGGGATAATTCCGTTTGATGAATTTCTTTTTCTTACCGGAGATATCTAAGGCCATAGTAAATCTTAGTTCCCTACCTTCTCTTCTGCTTTCAGCTGCGCAATCTTCTTCATTATCTTCGCCGCCTGAGGTTGAGCCGGGTTGAGGGCTAAACTCTTCTGATAATGAAATATAGCCTGCTGAGGATTGTGTAAGTTATCAGCATATATTGCTCCCAGGTTGGTATGAGCTAAAGCTGCCTCAGTAGCCCTGGGCTTTAGTTTCAGAACATCCTGGAACTCAGCCACTGCCTTCCGGTAATCTTTCTTCTTATAATATATTGCTCCCAGATTAATATGAGCTCCGACGCTTCCCGGCTTAAGCCTGATAGCTGCCTGATATTGAGCAATCGCCTCCTCCAGCATGCCCTGAGACTCGTAGTATTTGGCCAGGTTCAGACGGGCAGGCAGATACTCAGGGTTTACTTCTATCGCCCGTTTAAACTCCTTTTCCCCCTGATCGTTCATCCCCTTTTCATAATAAGCAGATCCCAGATTGGTGCGAAGCATTTGGGAATTCGGATCGATCCGCAGCCCCCTCCGATACTGCTCAATTCCCTGATCGAGCAGGCCTTTTCGGACATAAACCAGTCCAAGATTATTGTAGGCATTAATAAAATAGGGATCTATGCGTATAGTTTCCCGGTATTCCTTAATCGCCTCATCCAGCAATTTCTTTTCCATCAAGACAATGCCCGAATTATAGTGGGCCTTGGCGTAGTCTGCCTGGATCCTGATCGTCTCTTTGAACTCCTTGAGCGCCATATCTTTTTCACCCTCGTCATAATAGATCAGGCCTAAATTATAGTGGGCATCGGCATAGTTAGGATAGAGCTTAAGTGCCCGGAAATAATGAGCCTTTGCTTTTTGGGGAAGACCTTCAATCTTGAGCGCCAGTCCAAAATTATTGTGGGGCCGGGCCTTATTCGGGGACTTCTTTACCGTATCCTTCCAGAGTGAAACTTCATCTTTCCAGACCAGGTTTCGCCTGACAGTTCCCAGACAGTAGAAGGAAAAGAGAGCTACCAATCCCAAAAAGAATAAGTTCTCCATCCTTCGAAACGATAACCTCCCTCGGCAGTGCTCAAAACCTGCATTAATTACCACAGAAAATACCAGAAAAAACCCAATCGAAGGCAAATAGAGGCGGTGTTCTGCCATAACATCACGTAGAGGTATTATGCTTGAGGTGGGAAGTATAGTAATGAAAAACCAGGAGGCTCCAAAGAACATGGATCTATTCGACGAATATAGACGCAGGCTGATTATTAATAAAAAGATAATCATTGCTATTGAAATGATAAACGGCAGTTTCTCCGCACCTGCCCGGATAATTGGGAAATCGGGATCAGGATTTAAATTTACCGGGAATAATAGCAGCCTGAGGTAGTTGGCAATCACCCGGCCTTCCGTAATAAGGTTGGTAAAGACCGGGCGAACATCGGCGGGATTTCCCAGGGTACCCACCAAAAACTTACGGAATATGAAGAACCCGAGTATCATTAAAAGAAAAGGTAAGTGGTATCTGGTCAGTCGAGGCAAAAACTCCCGGTAATTTGTGGAAGAAATAAAACAATAGTCATAGATTATTAAAATCACCGGGAGGGTTATCAGGATCTCCTTGGTGAGCATCCCCAGGATAAAGCAAAGAATTGAACCCAGATAAAACAGCCAACGGTCAACCTTCTCCTCTCTTTTGCCACTAAATTGGATAAATAAATATATGCCGAGCAGATAAAAAAAGGTAGAGAGCACGGAGGATCGGCTGATTATATAAGAGACCGCTTCAGTCTGAATGGGATGAACTGCAAAGAGCAGAGAGGAGAATAATGCAATTATATTCCCTCGCTTGCCCGTTTGTCGATCCGGTGAGATAAAATTCTTATAAGTGATACTTATAATAAAATAGATAAGACATCCATTGAAAATATGGAATAAAAGATTAAACAGGTGATATCCCCAGGTATTAAGCCCGCTAAAATGATGATTCAGAGCAAAGGTAAGAAAAAGTAAAGGGCGAGTAGAGCTGAAGGTTATAATCGTCCGCAGGTCACTTAAGTTCCTGAGATTGCGATTTTCCTCAATAGCGTAATGATCATCAAAATGAAAGGAGGTATCCAGGGAGTTATGATAAATTGCCGCAGTGACAATCACTAATAAGCTCAGAGCAATCAAAGACATCCTTGCTTTCTTCAGCCTCTCCCACAGGCTTCCTTCCCCCCCGCTTATTTCCCGGGAAGAAAGTGGGGGATGCTCCCGGGCAGTAGATTTTTTCCTTTTCTTAGAAATTTCCTTGGTCATTTAGCCTTGAGCCTCGCCTCCAGATCGGCAATCGCCTTCCTTATCTCCCCTGCCTCCGGTTGAGCAGGCTTGAATGTTAGGGTCTGGCGGAAATGATAAAGGGCCTTCTCCTCATCTTTAAGATGATAATAATAGATAACCCCCAGATTCTTATGGGAGTCGGGATCGTTCTTTCTCATCCTGAGAGTTTCATTAAATTCCTTGATAGCTTCCGGAAACAGGCCTTTTCGGGTAAGAGAGATCCCCAAGCTTCGACGAGCATCTACATATTTGGGGAAAAAATTAACGGCTTTCTGATATTCAATTATCGAGGCATCCAAATCCTCCTTATACTGATTCGCCGACCATTCTTTATAGCGGGCTACTCCCAAGCAGTAATGGGGCCGGGCCTTATTAGGTGACTTCTTCACAGTATCCAGCCACAGGTCCAGATCGTTCCCATAGATCCGGTTGCGCCCAATGGTTCCCAGGGAAAGTAAAACAAAAATCATCAGCAAACCCGTAATAACCAATTTCCTCCTCGGCCTGGAAAACCTCCCGGGATTGATCTTAAAGCTTCCCATTCCTCCAATTCCAATTACCAGGCAAAACCCTACCGCAGGAAGATATACCCGATGCTCGGCCATAACATCTAAAAGGGGAACAACGCTGGAAGTGGGAAGCAGGGTTACGAAGAACCAGAGAACCCCAAAACTGACCCACCGGGAATACTTGTAGATCACTCCGGCAGCGACCAGTATTGCCACCAGTATCACCAATGAAAGAAAAACCGAGGGGGTTCGCAGCAAAGTAAATACCGGGAAATCCGGATCAACATTTAAATTCAAGGGGAAAAGAAGCAATCTTATATAATTGATTATGACCGAAAACTGCGTAATCAGATAAGGAAAGGTACCGTGGGCAGAGTGTGGATTTCCCAGGGTCCCATAGAGGAATAACCTTAGGAGGAAAAGCAGAGGCAAAATCGCCCAGAAGGGGAGGTGATACCAAAAGGCTCGGGCGATGAATTCTTTCCTTTTCGCCTCGGAGATAAAGAGAAATTCGAAAATAAGGAGAATAACCGGGAGGGTGACGGCGATTTCTTTGGTAAACAGAGCCAACAGAAAGAAGAAAATAGAAAATAAAAAATATAAAAGAAATGGGGGCCCTTCTTCTCGCCCGGATACCCCGGACATTCCCCGGGCCCTGATAAAAAGGTAGAAGCTTAGAAGGTAGAAGGTAGTGCACAGGACCGAGGATCGGCTGATAATATAAGTAACCCCCTCGGTCAGAACCGGATGGGCCAGAAAGAACAGGGCAGAAAATAGCGCTGCATTATGGCCGGATATCTGAGGCTCTGGAGCGGTGCTTCTAAAAGCCTTTAAGGAAAATAAGATTATAAAATAAATTAGAATTCCATTGACTAAGTGGAGAAACACATTAACCAAATGATAGCCCAGAGTATTAAGTCCCCCAAAATAATAGTTCAGAGCGAAGCTCAGCGTTAAGATACTCCGGGAAGGATTATACTTGATCAGGGCAGAAAGATTCCCCAGGTTTCTGACCACGCGATTTTCTACAATGGAATGAAAATCGTCAAAGTGAAAGGAGCTTGTCAGTGAATTTCCGTAATTTGCCAGTAAGATTATGGTAAGCAGTAATATCCCGATTAAATAGAATCGCCTTTCCTCTCTATTGGCAACCTCTCTCGTTTTATTGGCACTATCGGGCATAGCCTAATTCATTCCTTTACCCCGTTAGAAAGCCCCATGTGAGCTTCTAACGGGGTTTATCTTCTAATTTTGTGACAATCTGACTTATTGCCTCGGCCTCACTTTGATTCGGGCCCAGCCTTAAGGTCTGACGAAAATGATCCAAAGCCTTCTGAGGGTCCTTAACTTTGTAATAATAAATCACCCCTAAGTTCTTATGAGAGGCGGCATCGGTTGGCTTTAAGCTCAGTACCTTATTAAACTCGGCAATCGCCTCGGAATACTTACCCTGTTTTTCATAGACAATCCCCAGATTGCTGTGGCCTTTTGAGCTCTCCGGATCAATTTCCACCGCCCGGCGGTATTGAGCAGCAGCCTTTTCATAGAGACCCTGGTCAAAATAGACATTTCCCAGGTCAAGATATGCTTCATCAAAATTGGGCTTAATCCGGATTGTCTCCTGATACTCCGCTATTGCCTGATCGATCTGCCCCTTTTTAAGCCAGATCTTCCCCAAATAATAATGGGACAGAGCATAATCCGGATTAAGCTTCAGGACTTTCTCAAATTGAACTATTGCCTCATCCAGCATTCCCCGATTAAAATTAATGGTTCCCATTTTATGATAGATATCCACTACATTGTGCCCTGCCCTTTGGGCTTTTTGAAACTCCTCTTGAGCCTCCTGGGTCAGCCCTTTTTCTTCATAAGCCACCCCGAGATTGTGATGGGCATCGGCATAATCAGGATTAATCAGCAGAGCAAGCTTAAATTCCTCGATAGCGTTGTCCAACAAGTTCTTCTTTACATAGATCGCCCCTAAATTATTATGAGCATCGGCATAATTAGGATTAATTCTGATCGCCTCCTTAAACTCCACTAAGGCCTGGTCCAGGAAATTTCTTTCGAAGTAGGCCTTGCCCAGGTTATTATAAGGCCGCGCCTTCCGGGGAGACTTTTTCACCGTGTCCTTCCAGAGTTCATAATCATTCCTCAGTACCAGATTGCGTCCAGTCGTCCCCAGGGAAAAGCAAAGGACCATCACGATAAAAACCGAATGTACTGCCAACCCCCGAGAATACTGGTTTCTCCGTACCCGAAGCAAACTGCAAAGCAGTCCCCCCCCGATTAAGCAGAAGCCGGCGGCGGGAAGATACAGCCGGTGCTCAGCCATAACATCCTGGAGAGGAATAATGCTCGAGGTAGGAAGAAGGGCAATAAAAAAGAAAAGGATGCCAAAGCTTATTGTTGGCTTCCTTCGAAAAACTACTATTACTGCAGCAATAATTGCTATTAGGATCAAAACGGAAATAATAACCGCGGGCTCAACCAGTGAGGCTGCCAGGGGAAAATCCGGGTCGAAATTTAAACCCAAAGGGAAGATAAGGAGTCTTAGATAATTTATGGCCACCTTCAGCTCGGTAAGAAAGTAAGCATAAACATCGAGATCATATTTAGGGTGCCCCAGAGTCCCATATCCAAAGTATCGGAAAATAAAATAAAAGATCAAAATTGCCAGGAAAGGTGAGCACCACCTTATCCTCTTTAACCACCCCTCTTTATCCGGGGAAAAAACAAAACTGTATTCATACAGTAAGAGAATAACCGGTAGAGTTACTGCGATCTCCTTAGTCCCCAGGGCCAGGAGAAAGGAAACAAGCGAAAGCAGAAAATAGAGAGCAAGAATCTTCCTATCTTGCCAATTCCCTGAACGGGCCTTGATAAAAAGGTAGAAGCTTAGAAGGTAGAAGGTAGTGCACAGGACCGAGGACCGGCTGGCAATATAGGATACCGACTCGGTATTTATTGGCAGGGCAGCATAGATCAAAGAAGAGAATATAGCTACCTGTCTGGCGGGGAGGAGATCCTTGGTAGAAAAAGAAGATTTTCGGAAGCCCAGTTCCAGGATAAGATAGAGCAAAATCGAGGTCAATCCGTGGAGTATCAGGTTAACCAGATGATAGCCAAAAGGATTCAGATAGGAAAAATAATAATTCAGGGCAAATGATAAGAATAAAATCGGGCGGGAGGGGTTATGGGAGATAATTGAAGAAAAATCCCCTAAATCCCTGATGCTGGGGTTCTCCTCAATCACCGGCCGGTCATCGAAGTGAAATGAATTCTCCAGGGAATTAAAATAACTCACCGCGGAGATGAGCAGGATTAAACTGATGGCGATTATCCGGAGCCTGGTCCCCTGATTGCCTTTCCCGGCTTCGATCACTTTACTCCTGTCTCCAACCTCTTGATATTTTCTTCTATTACCATTGCCTGATTCTGACGGGGATCCAACCGGAGACTTTCCCGGAAGTGGTAGAGAGCTTTCTCTTTATCTTCTAACCGGGCATAGATCGCCCCCAGATTGGTATGGCAAACCGCACTCTTTGGGCGCAGCTTCAGAGCCCGGTTAAACTCAACAATTGCCTGATCATCGTCGCCGAGCTTAAAATAAGCCATTCCTAAGTTGACCCGGGCATCAAAATATCCCGGGTTAATCTTCAGTACCTCCTGGTACTCCCACACCGCCTTATCCAGCAGGCCTTTCTGCTGGAAGGCAATCCCTCGATAAAAGTGCCCCATGACACTGTCCGGGGGGACCTCCGAAGAGGCCCCCTCATTGATAATACCCTGTTGTTTTATTAGCTCATTCTTTCTCCTGGCAATTTCAAGATTTCTCCGGGCTGAGCGGTATCTCGGATTAAGCCGGATAGCCTCTTTAAACTCAGCAATGGCCTTATCCAGCTTCCCTGCCTTGGCATAGTAGGTGCCTAAAAAATTATGGATTTCATAATTAGTGGGCGCCGCCTGAACCATCCTCTCCGCCTCTTTCACTGCCTGTTTTAAATTAGCCTTGCCCTCATAGGCCCTGGCTAAGTTACCCATCGCCAATAGATAATCCGGCTTGGCTGCCAAGGATCGCTTAAAATAGCCGATTGCCTCATCATACTGCCTTCGGCGAAGGAGAATACCCCCCAGATCATTCAGGGCCTGAAACTGATTAGGATTTATTCGCAGGGTCTCTTTATACTCCTTTAATGCCTCATCGTAGTAGCCCATATTATCAAGGGCAAAGCCCAATCCGTAGTGGGTTCGATCCTTCCTCGGCGATTTTTTCATCACATCCGTCCACAGTGTAAATTCATTCTCCCATACCAGGTTTCTCCGGATTGTTCCCAAGGAAAAAGCAAATACCAGAAAGATTAGGGCACCAAGAACCAAGGCCTTCCCTCCCCGGAGAAATCTTTCCTCCATAAAGCCCAAGGCTTTATTAAGTACTGTTCCCATCACCAGAAAAAAGCCCACCGAGGGAAGGTAAAGACGATGCTCAGCCATAACATCATAAAGGGGGACGATGCTCGAGGTGGGAAGGATGGTAATAAAAAACCAGAAGACTCCGAAAGTCACCTGGGGATAGGATTTAGATACCTTGAAAGCAAGATATAAAATGGCGGCCAGAATAAGGAGAGAGAACATAACCTCCGGCTCAAAAAGGGAAGAAAAAATAGGGAAGTCAGGATCAGCACATAGATTTGCCGGAAAAAAGAGCAAACGGAAATAGTTCAGGATTACGGCAAACTGGGTTATCAGGTAGGTGGCAATTGTTAGATTTCTCTGAGGGTTTCCCAGGGTATCAAAAAATAGGTAGCGCAGGAAAAAATATACAAGCAAAATCCCCCAGAAGGGGAGGTGATAGCGCACAACTCGGGGAATAAAATTTTCTCTCTTTCCTTTGAAGATGAATAGGAAATCAAAAATTAGGAGAATAATCGGCAGAGTCGCGGCGATCTCCTTGGTTCCCAGGGCCAGGAGAAATGAGAAAATGGAAAATGCAAAAGGTAAAATGGAAGGGCTTTCCTTATTTTTTGCCCAGGCCTTGAGAAAAAGGAGTACTGCTAATAGATAGAAGGCGGTGCACATACCTGTAGAGCGGCTGGAGATATAGCTGACCGACTCGGTTTGAATGGGGTGAGCTGCGTAAAGCAAGGCCGAGAAAAGGGCCAAGTGATGAAAGCCTATTGCCAGCCCTGGTTTTGACGGCAGAAAATTTTGCCCAATCATGCAGATAATAGAATAGAGCAAGATCCCGGTCAAAATATGTAAAAAAAGACTGGTGAGATGATAGCCTCGGGTCTTCTCCTGACTAAAATAATAATTTAAAGCGAAGCTAATATACAGTAACGGGCGGGATCGGTTATGAGTTATGATTGTCTTGAGATCCCCCAGGTATCTGAGACTTGGGTTTTTTACCACCACATGCTGATCGTCAAAATGGAAGGAACTGTCCAGGATATTGTAATAAATCCCGGAGGAGATAACCGCAATCAGGATAATCGCAATTATGTAATTTTTTATGGTCCTATCCGGCAATGCCCCCTTCTCCCGGGAAGGAGCAGTTTCTTTCCTGTTGATAAATCTCTTCTTTTTACGAGAAATCTCCATAATAATCAAATCCCAACCACGAATTTCACGAATTACACAAATCTAACTGTCTTCGCTACTCTGTTAGGTTAAAACTTAAGGATACTCTACCATAGCAGAAAAAACCGCCTTTTTCATCCCAAAAAATGCATATCACCCAAATAATGCGTTAATGTAGGGGTTCAATTCCTTCGACCCTGACGCCCATCGGGGCTCAGGATAAAATATTGAACCCGATGGGCTATGAAAACGGGTCGGATGAATCCGACCCCTACAAAAATTCACCCACCAATAATGCGTAATTGTAGGGGTTCGATTTATCGAACCCGATCCGCCTGAGGCGGACTGAGAAGGCTGAAAATCAAGCCCCTTCACCAAACAGGTGCAATTAAGTTGTTACTATACCAATTCTTCGACAGGGAAGGATGAATTGGAGAGGAAAAACTCAGGAAACTTCTGAAAAAATACTTGACAGGCTTATAGGAAGCTAACCCAATATCCTATTATATTCTTGTCGGTTTGAGGCGGGGATTCAATCCTGAGGAATTTGCGTTGTAGCATTTTTTTCTTGCCCCCTCCCCTTAATCCCCTCCCACCAGGGGAGGGGAATCTTGTCCTGAGCCTGTCGAAGGATATGAACAAATCCCCTCCCTATTCCTTCAACCCTACTTTGGCAAGATCTTTCTAGACGGCTCAGGACAAGCTATTTCCTCCCCCTTGATGGGGGAGGATAAAGGAGGGGGTGAATTCTTGCCTTTCCCATAAACAATGCCCCACAAACCTTGAAAAACTGTTCTGATTTGGGGTAAAGTTTTTTCCGAAACCTCTATGCTCTGCATGTATACTTGCCCTCTTAACAACGAAATTGGCTTATTTAACCTTCTTCGTGCACAAGGGCCTCTTAAGGGTCACCTTCACCCCTGATTTTTCGAGTTTCTTAATCATCTGGTCTACGATTTTGGCTTTGTAATAATTAGGATCGCTTTTCCCAATCATCCGTAGATGACAGAGGGCCTTCTCCTTCTTATTCTTTTTGAGATAAATTGAGCCCAGGCCCATATGGGCATGGGCAAAATAGGGATACAGCCCCAGGCATTTTTGGTACTGTGCAATTGCCTCCGGAATCAAACGCTTCTTGCTATAGACATTACCTAAATTATAGTGGATCTTGTAATTATAAATATTATACCATCTTAAGGCCTCCCGAAACTCCCGAACCGCCAGATCATACTTACCCTGACGGTCATAGATTGCCCCCAGGTTATTATGGGCATCCTGGTTGTCGGAGTTAATCTCCAGGGCCCTTCTAAATTCCTTCTCTGCCTGAGCCAGTTGCCCCCCCACAAAATAAACATGTCCGAGATTATTGTGAGGGCGATCCTTATCTGGGGACCTCCGCACCGCGTCCTTCCACAGAGTAATCTCATCATCCCATACTACATTACGATTAAGTGTGCCGATGCAGTAAAGTAAAGCTATTAAAATGACCCCGGTGGTTGCAATCAGCCAGGGCCGATTATATGGGTATCTTTCCTTAGCTTTGCTAATAACCTCAAAAAGGACTTTACCGGCAATTAAACAGAAGCCTACCGAAGCAAGGTAAAGACGGTGCTCAGCCACCGGATCCTCAAGCGCAATTATGCTGGAAGTGGGAGAGATGGTTAAGAAGAACCAGAAGATGCCAAAGGAGATAAGTGGAAAAGATCTGAATAACCTTAAAGCAGCCACCATAATTGCTCCCAATATTACTGCCGATAGAACGACCGGGAGCTTAAAAAATGAGGTAGAAATAGGAAAATGAGGATCGACATTTAAATTAATAGGGATAATAAGCAATCGGATATAATTCACAATCACATGAATCTGGGTGGCAAGATTAGAAGTGAGGCTGCGGATGGGCTTTGGATTCCCGAAGGAGCCGAAAAAATGATACCGGAGCAGAAAAAATATTAGAATAATCAGCAAAAAAACTGAATGATATCTGAGGATCCTTTGGCCAATCTTCTTCACATCCCCCTTGGAGATAAAGCAGAAATCATATCCAATCAATACTACCGGAAGAGTAACCGCAATCTCCTTGGTTCCCAGGGCCAGCAGAAAACAGAAAATAGAAAATGCAATCCGCCTCAGGCGCACTGTCTGAATCTCCGTCTCCGAGCTTCCGGATTCTGCCCAGGCTCTAATAAAGAGAAATATGGCTGATAGGTAAAAAGTGGTGCACAGGACCGAGGATCTACTTATTATATAAGTTACGGCCTCGGTCTGAATGGGATGGGCAGCGAAGATACAGGAAGTAAATAGAGCAATATCATCTGCCCGGCGGGACGGCCTCCAATCCTGGTCAAGGAAACCTGTAAAAGTCAGCCTGATAATGAAGAAAACCAGGAAGGTATTTAAGATATGAAGGAGCAGGTTAACCAGATGATACCCGAAGAGTTTATATTCTCCAAAATAATAATTTAAGCCCAGGGTAAGATTCAGTACCGGTCGTGCTTTATTAAAGAACAGGACATCACCGAGCTTGCTAAGATCCCGAATCTTATAATTCTCGGAAATCTGGTGAATGTCATCAAGATGATAATCGACGTTGAAGGAATTGGAATAAGCTACGGCAGCGATGATTGAAATCAGAGCAAAAGCAATTAACCTTGATTTTGAGAATAATTTGTTCACCAATATCCCCTAAGAGTTACTTCCCGCTGAGCAGGCTCTTAATTGATTCCCTGATTGCCTTTGCCTGCTATTCCCTTCCGCCGTCGCTAAGCCTACTTCGCCGAAGTGTTACGAAGCCTGAAAGCTATGGCGGACAGGGCTATTCCCTGCTTCCAAGCAAGCTCTTGATCGATTCCCCGATTGCCTTTGCCTGGCTCTGATTGGGATTCAATCTCAAAGTCTCCTGAAAATGATAGAGAGCCTTGTCCCGGTCAATCACATTCTTTGAATAGATTGCCCCCAAATTCGTATGGGCAAGGGCATAACCCGGCTTTATCTTCAGGGCTTCCTCGAACTCCTTTATTGCCTCCTTATAAATCTTTTGCTCAAAGAAGGCGGTCCCCAAATTTAGACGGGTTTCTGCTGATCTCGGGTTTAATCTTATAGCTGCCCGGTAATGAGCGACTGCCTCTTGGTACTGGCGCCTTTTGTGGTAAGCATGGGCCAGATTTGCCTGAGCCGGCTCATAATTGGGATCTATCTTTACTGCCTCCAGAAACTCCTTAAATGCCTGCTCGGCTTCCCCTTTCTTAAGTAAGGACTTCCCTAACTTCACCTTGGCATAGGTACTATTCGGCTTGATCCGGGAGGCTTTAGCATACTCAACCTCAGCCTCCTCGGTCAACCCTTTCCTTTCGTAAGCAACTGCCAGATTAAAATGTGCCTCGGAAAAATTCGGATTAACCCTGAGCGCCTTCCGATACTGTTCGATTGCTTCATCAATCTTGCCCATCTCCAGATAGGTGGCCCCCAGATTGTTATAGGTCAATTCATAGGTGGGCTCCACCCTCATCCCCAGCTTATATTCCCGGATTGCCTGATCAATTAAACCCTTTTCTTTAAAAGCATTCCCCAGGTTATTGTGCGGGCGACCCTTTCGGGGCGATTTCTTTATAGTATCACCCCAGAGAGTAATTTTATTCTTCCAGGCAACATTGCGCCTGATTGTGGTGGAGGAGAAGGATAAAAAAACCAGAAGAAAAACCACCAAGGACCCTACTTCCCATCTTCTCGGCGGAAATCTCTTTATCTTTAAAGTAGAGATCCTCTCCAGAATTCTCCCTAAAATCAAGGAGAATCCCACTGCCGGAAGATATACCCGATGCTCGGCCATCACATCCTCCAGAGGAACGATGCTGGAAGTAGGGGAGATGGTGATAAAGAACCAGAAAATGCCGAAGGAGATATCTCTATAATTTTTGAAGAATATTAGGGCTCCCGTCAAGACCCCAATCAAGACCACTATTGAAATAAATATTGAGGGTTCAAAGAGCGAAGTCGATATCGGAAAATTAGGGTCAACATTAAGATTAAAGGGAAAGAAAAGCAGCTTGATATAGTTGACTATCACATGAGATTCAGTAAGGAGGTAGGAAGAAAGGCTGTGCGGGTAAACCGCCCTTCCTACCGAGCCGTAAAGATAATCTCTCCAGATAAAATAAGCCGTTAAAATTATGAGGAAAGGCAAATGATATCTGATAATCCTTTCCCACCATCTTCTTTGAGTATGCCGGGACAAAAAGGTATAATCATATAAAAGTAGAATAGCGGGCAGGGTTGCAGCAAGCTCCTTAGTCCCCAAGGCCAGAAGAAAGGAGAGAATAGAAAATAGAAAATAGAAAATGAATGCACCCTGACCATCTCTTCCCCGGGCTTTCGTAAAAAAAAGTATAGCCAATAGGTAGAAGGTTGTGCACAGGACTGAAGATCTGCTGGCAATATAGGTAACCGATTCGGTCAACACCGGACTGGAAGCATAAATTAAGGAGGTCAACAAAGCGATTACCCGGGCCCGGGTAAAAAGACCCGGAGATTTGGCCAAAATAAAAAGAACAAAGAAGTAAACCAGGAGCGAATTGAGCAGATGAAGAAGGAGGTTACCCACATGGTAGCCCCAGGGATCGAGCTGACTGAAATGGTGATTAATGGCGAAGGTTAAAAATAAGATGGAACGAGAAAGATTATGAGTTAGCACTGACTTGAGGTCGCTTAAGTCCCGGATATTGGGATTCTTCAAGATTACCGGCTCATCATCGAAATGGAAGGAAACCTCAAAGGAGTTGTAATAAGTCAAGGTGGTGATCAGAGCTATTGAAGCGACAGCAATCAGGTAGAAGCGGGTTTTCCCCATCCCCCTCGGTCCTTCCTCCGAGGGCTGGGGATTGCTCTTTTTAACAAATTTTTCCCTTTTATTGGAGGTCTCCATAAACAATAAATGGAAGGGCTATTCCTCCTGTAATTCGGGCATAAGGAGAGATTTATGAACGCCCCTTTAGTACCTCTCCTGAGCCTGTCGGAAGAATATCTAAGCCTACTTCGCCATAGTGGCTACGAAGGCTGAATGTCAAATGCCAAAGCTCTAAGTTCAAATGAAATCCAAAGTCCAAAATGCCCCAATGATTGGATAATAACCAATTACCAAATTACAATAACCAAATAATAATCAATAACCAATGACAAAGAGACCAATAAATAAATATGATT
>SDBT01003748.1_pt1 | contig 26155 bp, 28 predicted proteins | sample 2277101 | NCBI WGS metagenome assembly SDBT01 (sample SAMN10404973, study PRJNA504765) | marine sediment metagenome | isolation source: marine sediment core GS10_PC15, 103 cmbsf | place: Arctic Ocean: Southern Knipovich Ridge | collected 2010 | reverse complement strand
GCGGCAATAATAAAGAATCGTCAATATTTTCTTCTTCGCATATAAACATAGCATCCTTCATCATCCAATTTATATGCTCTATATCATTAGGCCGCCCTTTTTCATAATAAGGCTTTGCTAACTCCCAAATCTCTTTGTAGACATCTTTCATCTTTTAAATTATTTCTCAATTAATTTTTGATCTCTTCGTTTATTTTTATTTCGTTGGGTCAACTACCCTACCAAGAAACAAAATATTCCCAGTGTTTTTTTCTTGAATCAAAAATATAAATGGATGATCTGCATTAAATATCTTTCTTGGTTCTAATGAAATTCCCATCGTCATTATAACTGCTGTTGCAGCAGCTGCTTCCGTACCTTCTTCGTCAACCCCAACATATGCTTGATGGATAACAGAACTAATAAATAAATCTTTTTTACCAGTCATTCCAGAAAAGTCAGCATCACCTGAAAAAGCTTTTGGCATACCTAAAAAAATTAAAGTATTTTTCATGAAATACTTTGTGTCAAACTCAAATTTAGGAAGTGATATTGAATCTAAATCTGTTTCTTCCATCTGAGATTTGTATTCATTTAATTTTTCTACTGTTAGGGAAGATTCTATTATATCAAGATTTTCAGTTGGCAAGAGTATCAGCATTGAGATTTTGTCACCCTTGTATGGCAATTCCAATATCTGCAAATCTTCTGTTTCAGCATAATTAAATTTTGCTTCTTCAGGATTCATGTTCATCATAGGAGTTTCTACAGTATTGTCAGAAGTTATTCTAAAAATTCTGTCACGAGTATCAGCTTTATCAAATTCCCATTCCCAAATACCTTTAAAATAGATTGCATTGGTTAAAACGAGTCTTGTCATCTTATCAAGAGAACCTGCAGGAATTAAATCCTTAATTTTGTCATTAGTCTGTTCTTCTATGAAGCTATTAATCGTTTGCCTTGATTTCTCGGTTTCTTTCACAAAATCTAACATTGCTGCTTTCCCACCATAATAATTCTCAACTCCGCTTATATATTCTTGTAAGAAAGGGAAATCTTGTTGAATCCACAAAGCATTTCCGGTTTTCAACTCATAATTTTCATTTTCTTTATTAATATCATTATAAATAGCAGCAAAGTTAGACCTTAGAATATTATCTTCTGGAAAATGAAAAACTGATTTTATTTCCTCAGCTGTCTGCCCTTCTGCCCCTTCATATGTCATTGCTAAAGCAGCAGATATGCTATACGGAGAATAAAACATATTTCCATCTTCATATTTATCTAATTCAGAATAAAGGTCAAAGGCAAATTGATTATTTGCATTAACTACACCTTGTATTCCTTGCTCTGTAGAATCAATATTATCTGCTTGAGGTGGCTGATCTGGCTCATAAGGAAAAAGGAATAATACTACTGCAACAGCTACACCTGCAAACAAGACAAATATTATTCCAATTAATATAATCTTTTTATACATATTTTTATTAATTAATTTTGGACCTTTTGAAGTTTAAAATTTTAATTTTTTGTCTTTATTAAAAATAGTCGTTTTTTAAACCCACCACGTTTTCTATTTTTTACTTTTTGTTGTTTTTGAATCTGTAATTTTGTTAAGCCACTTTCAGACATTAAAACGTCAATTAATTCTTGAACGTCAACGATTTCATTAACAATTTCTTTCTTGTTTTTGGCTTTAATTAACTCTTTAGCTTCTTCTAATATTTTCTTTTTTATCTCTCTAATATATTCCTTTTTATTTAAAATCCGAAAATAAGACTTTTCTTTATTTGCCTCAATAATTTCCAAAATTCTATCCCGAATTAACTTGTTATGTTTTTTAATCTTTTTCATATCTAAAACTGAATTATATATAATCCCTTTTCTTCAATTTCTTTCTTCTGACCAAAATCGTCAAGGTTAAATTTTAGAATATAATCAACTTTTTTCTCAATCGTTCTACCAGTATATTGTCTTGTTTTAGGATCACATTCCTCCAAAACTAAGATATCCCCTTCTTTAATATCAAAATCAGCTAATCTTAATTCGAATTTCTTCTTCCCAGATTTTATCAGTTCAAAATATTCTGGCGGAATTTTCTTTTTAATTATTGCCATAATTTTATTTCTCAATTAATTTTTGACCTTTTGGTTAAATTTACAAGATTTAACCTCTAAGCTTTTCGGTTTTTTCAATTATTGCAATATAAAGAGAGTTTTCAGAGTCAATAAATTTTTTAACCTTCCAACCAGTATCTTTTAGAATCTCCTGCATCTCTTTTTTTGAAACCAATAGATAATCAAACCAATCCCCAATATATTCTTTAAACCTAATTCTAATTCTTAGTTGTCCTGACATTCTGCCTCTTTTTTTATTAAGTTTATGATACTGAAGATGAACAGATCTACCAACTTTTTTATATGGATCATTACTTCCTGCAATTATCAAAGCATTTTCTGCAGTAATTTTGTAAAGTATTTTTAATAATTTCTTTGCTTTTTTAAAACTACCAAATAACCCAAAATTATTACCAAACATAATTATAGTATCAAAAAAGTTTGGCTTAAATTTATAAATTTCATCTATGGACATAACTCTTGCTTTCTTTACTCCTCTTTTTTTGCAGACTTTTATAGACAAAGGAGAATTGTCTATAGCAATAACATCAAATCCTCTTTTTTGGAGATAAAGCGAAACCCTACCAGCTCCAGCACCAACATCTAAAACTCTTCCTTTAACAAATTTAATAGCTTCTTTTTCATATTTTGACCAACTTTTAAAATCCTGAAAATATGCAGGTGCACCACCAGATAATCCCACAAAACCGTCATCTCTTTCAACAACTTCGTATGACTCTTTTCCATTTAAATAGGCCCAAATTTGTTGACCGTAAGCATCTTTTTCTGGTTGCATGGTTTTATTTCTCAATTAATTTTTCGAGTTTTTCAAGCTCTTTTAATTTCGATTCTCTTTTTTTAACGTCTTTTAATTCTCTTATTTCCCTACTATGCTGTTTGATTATTTCTTTGTCAACAATATTTGCACTGGAAAGTAAATTAAATATTTCATCTCGCTCTGTATCCGAATAAATAATGCTTTTATAGCTTTCTATTTTTCTTACAACATCACGCGCATATCCAACTGAATCAGTACCGGAAATTTTTAATTTATCTGCACATGGAAAAGCCACCAGAGAAATAATTGGGGTTTTTAATCTGCTTGACCCTAATAAACCCTCAATTGCCTTTATGTGCGCAAAATTTTGACGTAATGGACTATAAAACCTTTTTTTATATCTAAAAATTACTTGCGTCCAATATTCTTGATTAACGTTTCCAAAAATCCATCCTTTATATGCCTTAGTCTCAACAACGAAAATTCCATAATTTGAAACAATAACATGATCTATTTGAGTTACATTAGTATTTCCTTTAGAGGGTAGTACTAAATTATTTAATGATTTATATTGTACAGAACCTGGGCTATATAATTTTCTAGAAATGAATTTTTCCCCAATACTTGCATTATCTGGCGCTGTATACTGTGATGAGCTAAATTTATTTAATTTTCTGGAAACAAATCTTTCTCCAGCCTTTCCAGTAAATAAATTCAATGCTCGCTTAATAAATATACCTAAAAGCACAAAAATAATCATTAACGACATCATTTTCAATAACGCTGAAGCCATGCTTGAAACTGCTATTCTGCTTAATTCTATAACTGCTGGATCAGCCATAGGTTTTTTTATTATTTTTTAATTAATTTTTGACCCTTTAGTTTTTTTTCTGTCTTTTGGAAAGTTTCTTTTTATTAATTCTCCTCTAGGATTTTCCTTAAAAAATTCTTCGGAAAAATAGAAATCTTCTTTTTTATAGATCAATCCGCTTGCACTAAGTAGTTTTTCAAAAATACGAAAGCCTTTTATAAGCCATTCATTCGCTTTTTCTTTTGCGAGTTTATCATATTCCTCTTGATTATTTGCTTTACTTAATTCCTCGTGCAAAATAAGTGCATATTCGCGCTCAATACTATGACCCACGATATTACGTGCTTTTTTAAATTCTCGAATTTCCTGTAAAAATTCTTCGTTAATAACTGTTTTATTTTTAAGTATCTCCGCTAATCTTAAACCATAAAATTCAATTTTTCCACGCAACAACTCAATTTCGTTAATTAAATCCTGACATCTAAAATTGGAATAAATTTGTCTCAATAAAGATTCTAGCTCATGATCAATAATTGCATCTGCCATAGCGAAGGCTTCTGCATAATATCCAGATTTTTGTGGCTGAAGAACCAATTCATACCAATCAATAGAGACGGATATAATACTACCAGATTTTTTTACTCTAGATGACATATATTCCTAATTGTTTATTTTTCAATTAATTTTTGACGTTTTGAAATTTTTAACTAATCATTACCAACAATGAATTTTGCTCTTTCAAATAATTCATCAAAGGTAATTGTATCAATTCCGTGAATTGATTTTCTAAAACGCTGAAAAGTTTCGCGCTTATGTCTATTATCTAACTGGCCCAATGATCCAATTACAATAATTCCTTTTGGTTCAACTGTGAAAACAGACATCTTTTCTAGCTCGTCTTTATTATCGGGGTGCTCAGAACCATGTTTTTCCCATGTTTGAATATTTGCCTGTATTTGAGAAAAAGCATCTGTTAAACTTTTTGAAAGGCTCCATGCACCATTCCTAATCTCTTTTGTCCCTTGTAAAAGTGGCGCTGCTGGGGTTTTAATCTCAACGAGAACTGTAAAATTTAAATCCCCCACTGTAAACATAAGGTTATCACCGCGTTGACCTCCTGTCCCATCAATTTGAGTACCGCCATAGTTTGGTTGAGATTGTTGTTGTCTTAAAATTTCATAGTTTAATCCATAACCAAAAATCCATTTGTTTTGCTCAAAAAAATCTTGCCACCACCCTTCATCAGTTAAATGTTCGCTTAAAGCTTTTTCAAAATCGAACAGTCTCTCTTTTCTTTTTAAAAGAGAGTTTATGTCTTTTTGCGTTAGAGAAATATTGGGAGATAAAAATAATTGTTTAGCGATATTTAAAACACTGTGTGTTCCGCGACTGCGTAACGCAGATACAATTTCTCCCTCATCTTGAGATATAAGAGAAAATTTGTCTTTAGGAAGTTCAATCTCTTGCAACGACTTAAGAAAAGAAATTAGTTTCCAAAAATTATCATAGCACTCGTACAAACTAACATTCGCCTTTATGTTCGTGGGCATTATCTCTGTATTTTCAATTATCTTTTTCATTTTATCTCGGACAGAAAATGATAATCGTGGCGTAAATTTATCGCCTTTTTTTATTAAAATTACTTTGCATATAGAATCCACTTGTTTTTTCTCATTGAGAACAAACTGTTTTATTAATCTTTTATCTTTTTGATAAAAAAAATAATAAAACCCTTCAATTTCCTGAGCCGAATTTATTTGAAGGTCTGAAAAATTATCCTTTCCAATAATAAAATCCTCGCTTTTTTTAGACCAACCAGGCATATTAAACATCCCCTTTGAAAATTTCATATTTATCTTTTTATTACGGCACCAATTTACCATTATTTCTTTCAAGAATAACTCCGTCCGGTGGATACGAATCATACCAAGTTTGATCTATCCACTTTTCTAATCTTGGATTCCAAATTCTAGGTTTATCTATTTTATCGTTATTCCAGATATAATTTTTACCTGTAAAAACATGATGATCAGCACCGATTCGATCAATTTCTAAAAGCTGATTTTCTGGTATAAATCCTCCCGAATGAAGTCTGAGTACTTGTTTGCTTGGTAGAACATCTATATTACCGAAATCAAACTGAATAACTCTCTCAAGCTCTTCGCCTTCTGGTTTATAAGCTAGATGATACACTTCCAAACCATTAAGATGAATCCCGTCGTTTCCTTCATTTTTAATGTCTATCCATTCCCCAGCCAATTGTTGATTTGGAATTATATTTTTTCCAAATTTATCTTTGCCTAATGGATTAGGCTTTGCTTGAATAATCTTTAGCATATTTTTAAAAGACTTAATTAATTTTTCGACCTAAATTTTATTTTTCAATTAATTTTTGACCTTTTGATCGGATTTTTCGGTGAGGCGAATGTATTTAACAAGTTGATTACCATCAATTAATTCAATTGGTTTATCTGCGGCAAATCTTTCAGCTCCTTCAGTAAAAAAATTATTCGTGATAAAAAAGGCTTTATCATTAGATAATTTATCAGATAAAGCCCCGCAAAACTCCCTAACGTCTTTAACTCCTACTTTATTATTATAATGTTTACATTGAATATAGTGTTTAATTCCATTTTTTTCAGCGATAACATCAATTCCTTCATCGTATGATCTACCAATAACCCGCGTTTTATATCCTAATTTCGTAAATAAATCTCCAATATAATGTTCAAATTCCCAATGATTCAAATTACCCAACCATTTTATTAATTCTCCATCAGTATTAAATTGACTTCGTTTATGTATTTTAGATCTTTTAATAAACAACGCTATTATGATAAAAATCCCAAAAAACGCTAGGCCCCACAATAATAACCTAAAAAATAATGCTTTATTAGAAAACCAAATAAAAAATAAAGCAATTACATACAGAATACTTATTCTAAATAAAATATCCAATACTTCATCTAATAACGTTTTTCTTCTTGGCATATTTTTATTTTTTAATTAACCGCTTTATCTTTTTATTCAATGATTCATGCCCAGTGATTCCTAGTTGACATTCTTTCAAAATTTGTTTAAGTAGTTCTCTATTTTTATAAATACCTTTAAATTTTGTAATCTCAAACCATTGATCCCACGAAGCCTTGGAAATATCATTTTGTTTGATATGAGCTATCCAGTACATGAAATTTAAATGTCTTCCGGCCATATCTTGATCTCGTATATTTGGTATTATTTCTGGTAATTCTTCAAAAATCCGCCTAATAATACTTCCTACTGCTACGTCTTTAAAAGGTTTATCGTCTAAAAATAGTAATTTTTTACCTATTTTATAATAATATTGTAAATTTTTTTCTTTTTTAGAATCAGAAGATTTCTCCACCACTTTTTTTAGTTCTTGCGTTTTATTTTTTAAGATTTCGTTTATTTCTTTTTCTTTAATTACTTTAGAAATTTGAAGTGTAAGGTTTTTACCAAAATCAATTTTGGCTACATATTTATAACCGTCTGTCGTTTTCTTACCAAGTTTTATTTTTTTAATTTCTTTATCAGGCATAAACTTCATTATACATTCTATCCCTTAAATTACTCATCTCTTTCACTAAATCATCATCATCCAAGTCTAAACGATGAGCATTTCTTAATTTTACCCTTAATACTTCATTAACTGCTTCATCTAAACAAATCTTTATAATATAAAATCCTATTTGTTCATTAAGTTTTCTCTCTTTTTGTTTAAAAGAATTAAGAATATTTATTACATCCCGATGAGAAAAATTAATCGTTATAACCCCCTTATTTATTGGATAGTTTCTTACTGGTTGATCAATTTCTTCAATTTTTGCTCCTTTAATAAATCCTTTTTTTATAGGATCCCTTTTCGTTTCCAAATAAAAACTAGATGTCTTACTATCAATATCATGTCTATTCTCCCCAATCGTAACCTTTATCGTATATTTTCCTTTAGAATAATTTTCTTTTTTCAATTCTAGCTCCGATAATCTTATCGATTTTTGCTCTTTATCTTTTATCTTTATCTTATACTCTTCTTTACTCATCCTATTCCCTTCTCTTTTTAATTCTACTTTTAACGAAATCTTTTTATTCTGATTAGTCTCATTAATAATACAACAACGAGGTTTAATAATATCCCCATATTTAATCTCTCTCTTATTAATTGTTAAATATTTTATTCTTAATAGCTCAGGTTTTTTGGTAGGAATAACCACAGTAGTTGAACCAAGGCCTATCACATCTTGACAATTCTCGCTAATAATTTGGTTAGCTTTTTGAATTACCTGATTAATGTTTTTAATATTAAATGTCTTCCTTTTCTCTTTTTTGGGAATTATTTTATCAACAAATTTCCTAACTCTCTCTTTTGTAATATTTTTTATCTCATTCCACGGTGACTTACATAAAAATCCACAGTGATTAGTTTTTTCAATATCTTTTAAAAAACTTTCTAAAGAATCATCAAATTCAATATATCCGGAAAACCGATTTTTATAACCTTCTTCATAAACATCAAAAGGTATTTTTACAATCATCATGTTTGCTCTTTGAACTTTCACGCCTTGAAAAATTTCCGGTATTGGATTTTCGTGAAACCTCAAAACTAATCTCTTTATAACCCCAAAATTTCCTAACTGTTTATTTTCTAGTAAAACTAATTCCTCTTTGAATGGCGGTAATTGTGGAATTTTAATCTTTTTATCAAATAAAAAGATTTCTGCATTAAATCTATCACCTAAAATTTGCCACCAACTTTCAATTATCGAATCAATAAATTTTTGTGAGATATTAATCTTTAAAAAATCTTTCGTTACATTATAAACCCAGATTTTTGTTCCCCTATGATTTAAGGTTTTTACTCCAGAAATTAAGTTTTCAATCGTCATAGACTGACCATCTTTATTTTTTCTTCCTTGCTGAAGAAATCTACATTTATAGCAATCTTTTTCGTCTATAGTTTCAGTAATAAGAATATTTTCTTTTGATGCTCCCATTAATACAAATTTTCCCTGCCCTTGCCCTCCTGCATCTAAATGTTCCTTCGCTGGCTTCCATAAAGAAAGAAATGCATCTAGTCTTTTTTCATTCATCCCCTTAGTTCCAAAATCTTCTATGATCAGATGTGTTTTTCTATTACCATCTTTAAAAAAATAAATCTTGATTTTCCATTCTTTTCCTTCTCTCCTATCTAATCTAGCGTCCCAGCTGTTCTGTATGCATTCTTTTTGGAATGCTTTTGGAAGATCTTCATATTGTCTGACAATTCTATCTACAACCTTCGTCTCATCCCAATCAATACGTTCTGTTCTAATTGATGTAATGTCTAAATTTTTCATAATTTAAATTCTTTATGTTTTAAAAAATGAAATTTTGCTTTTATCTGCTTTGATTTTCGTTCAATTTCTGAAAAGATTTTATTAATATCTTGTTCGTTGTAATCATAAGCACTACGATTAGCACAATTGCCTAAAACTTTAAGTCTTTTTAAGACTTCGTTTGTTCTGTATACTGCTAAACGTTTAAATCTTTCCCTCTTTTTTGTGTTATTTTGTGAATTATCCATATTCTTAAATATTTTATAAATAGAGTAAATATATCATATCATACATCAGTATACTCTATATTTATACAAAAGTCAATACACTTACTGTGGATAACAAAAAAACAGGTTTTTAACCCTGTTCTCTACTGAACTACTCCATTCTTGATCGAACAAATTTTTCAGTATCTTTATCAACAAAATAAACATAACATCCTTTTAATGCTCTTCTTAATAATACTCTATATGAATTTTTTATAAGATCAATAAATTTATCACCAGCCCTTTTTACAACAGAATCTGCTGAGTTTTCAGGATGACCTTCCCATTCATTTGTATCAAAATTATATAGGAGATCTTTACCAACAATTACCCACCATTTTGAATTATTTTTATCTATCCCCACCATATTTTAATTATTCTTTATCTATTATTATATTTTTATAATATTTATAAAATTATTTCTTCCAAACAATATGACCATTAATATTATGTTTTTCGTAAGTCTCTAAAATATCGGTACAAAATTTCTTTAATTCTTTATTCCCTTCCTTTTTAGCAAGCTCGTATAAACGAATAAACATTTTCTTTCCTGTTTCCGTTTGATTAAGTGTTTTCTTAATAAAATTATGCTGCGCACATAGAGTTTGACCGTTTTCTATAGTGGATTTTCCGCCAAGAGATTTTGGTTTGATGTGATCAACCTGCAACTCTACTCCATCTTTTATGCCTCGCCCACACAGCACACATTTATAATCATCTCGTTTAACTATTTGTTCCTTTTGCTCCAGTGTAAAATCTTCTAAATCTTTCTGCCTTACTGCATCTGGGTCATAACGATAAATCCCTTTCTTAACTTTTATCAAAAATCCTGTTTCGTGAAGACTTCTTATTGATCTCCAAATATCTCTCGGCTTTTTCTTATAAAGTCGCCTGTATTTTGCTTCAACCCAATCAACAACTGGACCATGTGACATATCCTTTTTTGGATATGTTTTAAAATACTCAATTAATAAATCCTTGATTGATTTTTTCTTTTTCGCAATCATATTAGATTAATAAAGTTTAACTTATCTTATTTTTGCTTTTTCTTTTAATCGTTTTATTGCTAAATCACAGTATTCTTTATCTATATCGATACCTACTCCTTTTCTATTGTTTAAATAGGAAGCTATAAGTGTCGTGCCACTACCTAAGAACGGATCAAGTACAGTATTACCGATAAAGCTAAATAATTTAATACATCTTTTTGGGAGCTCAATTGGAAATGGTGCTGGATGACCAACACGTTTTTTGCTTTCACCATTAAAAGTCCATATACCGTTCGTCCATTCTATAAATTCTTTTTTTGTTATATCGTTCTTTCTACTTCCGCCGATCTTTTTCCAGCTCTTCTTGTACAAAACTAAAATTACTTCGACAGGGGCAATAACATAAGGAGCAGAAGCGGACATAAAAGAACCCCACGCAGTTCGTCTAGAAATATTTCCCTCATTCCAAATAATTGTTGAATGATATTTCCAACCTACATCCTTTGCTATGTTTGTAATATCAGCGCATACAGCTTGTTGCCCACCTTTATTTTTATCAAGAGGAATATTAAGACAAAATCGTCCATCATCTTTTGCTAACTTATAGCATTTTTTTAACCATTTCCTTGTGAATTCTGAATATTTATCATATGTCAAATTATCAACATGTGAATTATAATGAATATCAATATTGTAAGGAGGCGATGTAACAATCAAGTCAATAGATTCTTTCGGAATAGAAAGAATCTTTAAAATATCATCTTTGTAAATTAAAATATCATCACCTTTAGAAAAATAAGGTTTTTGCTTAATTGAAGTTAATATCTTTTTATTTATACTCATAAAATTATCTACTGACTTTGGAATCAATGCATTCATTTTGTCACTGCTATAATTAAGATTTAATTGTATTAATTTTTGTTTTTTATGGTGGGGCATATATTTAATTTATTTTAAAATTATCCCACCGTTTTCCTCACCGTTTCCTCTCTATATTTTACTCCATTTTCTACATTTTGTTAATCCTTTAATTTAATTGTAAACAATAACAAAAAAGCGGCTGTTAAAACCGCTTAAAATTAAAAAATGCATGGTTTATTACCATAAACTACCGCCACAACTCCCTAAGGGATTACTAATATTTAAAATAATTCCGGGAGAGAGTTTTGTTGTATTAAAATATATATTAATAGAAGTAATTGTATTTTTATTATCATTATAAATAAACGTAAGTTTTAACCATTTATCTTCGTTATCTTTTTTATAAATTAACTGATTTCTTTCGCTCTGTGAATATTTATCAATTTCTAAGGTTGTATCATCTATCAACTCCCAGCCAAGTATGTTTAGATTAGACTTATAAAAACCAATCACTTTTAGGCTATCTCCTGAATTATCTTCAGATATAGAATATTTAACTCCAAAATCAGAATAAGTTTCTCCTTCTATTAATGGAAATTTTGGTATTTCGGATATTATTTTTTGAAATTCTATATTTCTAGCCTCATCTTTTTCTTCTTGCGCTTCAATATTTGCTTTATTAGCTAACCAATTTGATATATTGGAACAAGTAGCCATACCTAATAGTATTATTAAAATTAGGGTAAATAATATATAGATAAATTTAACCCTAAAGAGGGCGTATTTCTTAGCTATAAGAAGATCAATTAGTAAAAGAACAAAGAATGTTAAAGGAGATATGATATAAAAGAAATAATCGCCACTAGTATCTATTTTGTGACAAAAAAGAGAAACTATCAAATAAACAATAAGAGTGACTATAAATAAAAGATATGTTTTTGCTTTTTTATTAAAAATATTTATTCCTTGCTTTTTATTTTTTGACACCTTCATAATCAGGAAAACGCAAAGAACTACTGCTAATAACATTGACAACTGCATAAAGCTAAGATTTAGAAGGTATAATAAAGGAGGTGCAGAAACACAATATAACTTCTTTTTATTTTCATTCATAATAGTATTATTAATTTTATCCTTACCGTTTTCAATATATATTTTACTCCCTTTTCTACATTATGCTAATCCTTATTTAATGACAAATAACAATAAAAAAAGCCCTTTAATTAGGCTTAAAATTTTGAAATATTTGGGAAGGAGTAAGTAATAAATTGCTTACTCCTTCCATCTTTTATAATCTTATGGAATTAAAAATCTTTTAATATTACATCCTGACAAAGAGCTAATTGCTACTTCTTCTCCCGTCCACTCATGCATTGCCACTATCCTTCCTGCGATTTCTCTTATCTTTTTGAGAATTGATTTCCTTTTCCCAAAAAGAAACATCTTGATTTTAAAATGAATATGACCAACAGGTTTATGACTATAGAACAAAAAAGAAAATTCTAAATCAATCCATCGAAAACTATTACTATTTAAAAAAAACTGGAGAGCTACCAAAACATCTTCGTAATTCGGTTTTTTCGAAAAAGAAATCTTTTGTGACAAAATAAGCTTATTTGTGCGTTTTTCAATCTTTACTTCAATCTTATCCTTCTCAATCAAAAGATTCTTTAATTCAATCTCTTTTTTTATCATTATCTCCCTTCCTCCTTTCTTTATATTTTCATCGTTTATTTATCGCTGTTGTACCTCAATAGAAATAGAATCTAATTTATCCAATAATAGAACTTTCATTCTATCAATGGTTTCCTTAAATCCTACTTCTAGTCCCTCTCTTTTTAAAAGATATATTCTTTCAAGGGTTTTACAGTTTAGTAAAATCGCGGAAATAAGAAAATATTTTCCATCAAGCCGCAATTCAAAAATCATTCCTGTCAAAGATAATTTAAATTGTATTTCATATCCAGTAGCTTCTCTCCCATATACTTCAATAGAGTTTTGTAAAATACTTTCACCAAAAATTTCTATTATATCGCGGAGAAGCCAGTTTAAATGAAATGAAGCAAAACCTAATTCACCAATTTTCATTTCTTTTCCTCCTTGTTCCCTTACCTGCCATTACTGGATCAGGAGTTTTTGGAACAATTGTCAAAGAACAAGATAGTATGAATATTCGACTGTCTAGAACAGTAGCATATTAATGCTCAATCGTCAAGTTCCCAATATTAAAACATCCTGCTAAAAGCAGGATGTTTTTTTAGTATCTTTATATAATTTCAATTTTTGCCTTATACTACGAAGCTTAAATATAGTACAAAGCAACAAATTTTATTCCTATTTTTTTTCTGGGATTTTTTGTAATTCCTCAATTTCTTCTAAATTTGAACCAACCGCTTTTAAGGCCGAGTTGATTATTTGTTTTGCCTCCCCACTTCCAATTTTCTCTGGTCCAAGTCCCTGACCATGTTTTGCTATACGAAGCCAGTGAATGGCTTCAATTCTTGCCTCTAGACATTTTAATTCCTCCTCAGAAGTACCATAATATTCTAATGTTTTCCCTGTTCCCTCTACAGATGTTGAAAATTCCTCTTTATTCCTTCGGAATGATTCTAAATCCCAAAGATTTTTATCTGATGACAATGGGGACTTTTCACCCATTAAAGGATGTAGAGCCCTAATTCTAAAAAGAGTCTCACGTGTCATATTCTCATAACGTTCTTGTTCTTCTGGAGAAACTTCTATTTTTTTTGATAATTGAGGTTCTTTTTCACCTGGTTGATATTCTTTTGGAAATTCTTCTTTAGACATTATATAAGTTTAATTGGATTAAATTACTTATTATTTTTCGACCTTTATGTAGTATTTATAAAACTCCACTTATCTAAAGTATCCACTTATTTTATGATTTCGTCAAGTACTTAAAATGACGGGTTTATCAGAATGACAGGTAGAAAATGAGATTGCCACGCTCGCCTACTGGCTCGTTCGCAATGACGGAAAAATAGAAGGCGAGGGAGATGATTTAACCTTTAATTGCCAAGAAAATAGATTTAAATATTTTATCAACTTCTTCTTTATAAAGATAGCCCTCCTTAGCAATGGTACTTTTTACGGGTCTGATCTCCTTATCAACAAAGGTTTGATCTCCTATTTTGTAAGTCGTAGTTTTTGTCTTGAATTTTGTTAAAGAATCACAGGGAGTACTTCCTAATGGAAAACTATTAACTACTCGCAATAAAGTGCCTGACACAATAAAGCGTCCTGCTCTTGCCATATCAAAAATTTTATTTCTATCTTTACTTTCTTTGATATAAGAAACAACAGAAGTCTTGTTCTCGCCTTCAAGAAATACAACATCAAATCCTTGATATTTCCCCTCACGCATTTTAACATTTTTGGGGAATTTATCCTTTACTTCTCCCATTGCCTTTTCCATTTCCTTAATCTGTTCTTTAGTTATAAAATCCTTCATCGCACCACTCTTAAAAAGCTCTCGTAGAGTAGTTTTATCACTCATTCCTGGTATGTTCATTCCTGGGACAGGAGCGTCTAAAAAGCCCTGCGTTGGCACTAGACGACGACTTTCCAGGGTTTGTTTAGCTATCTTCTCATTAGTACATTCTGTGATGATAATAAAGCCATGATAATCAAATTTTTCTGATACAGGAGCAAATAGTTTATTTTGACTTATGCTTTTTATAGCTTCATTACTCTTCTTTTTCAACTCCTGCGCTTTCTGGATAAGATCTGCTTGCCCAAATGCTTGAGCACACGCTTCCAATATTTTTGCAGCTTCTTGCTGAGCTCTTTCCCATATTTTTGGACCATGCGGGTGTTCTGAACCAATTATAATCGTTTGGCTGGTTTCACTTTCTGAAAAAGTCCTCGGATTGATAAAATTAGGGTCAGCATTACGCCGAGGGTCAATATGACCGATTTTTACCTTGAATCTTGTTTCATCTACCTGACGCAAAATCTCCTCCCATTGTTTGGTAAGAAGCCAGTTTTTAGATAAAATTTTAGTTATCTTTAAACCCACTATTTTTTGTTATTTTCTCTCTGGCCTATTACTTGTTTAAGCTATCTTCTTCAAGAGTATTCTCGCGTTCACACTCAAGATCACGGTTTAAAATCTCTAATTGTGCTTTTTTGGCAGCTAACTGTGCTGATAAAATATCTATATGTCTTGCGAATTCTTCATCTAATTTTGAGTGTCGTGGTTGATTCTCTGCCTTTCTTCTGCACTCCCAATCACATACTAATTTATCTATCTTTCCAGCTATTCCTTTTATCTTGTCAGAACATAACTCTATTTGCGCATCAATAGGTACATAAAATTCTTCTTTTTCCTTTTTCTTTACTCCTTCATCTATTTTTTCTTCTGGTTCTTTATTTAATTTATGTTGATTTTCTCCTAATGATTCAAACATGATTTTAATTTATTTTATTATCTTTTACGACCATTATAAAATCCTCCACATCTCAAGTATCTATCTATTCTATAATCCTGTCAAGAATCTAAAATCATGGGTTTTTCTTAAGTTCAGGATAACAGGAGAAAAATAAGATTGCTTCGCGGAGCCTGTGCTGAGCGATAGCGACGTACTCACAATGACGAAAAAAATAAATACCTAATTAATTAAAAACATCCTGCTAAAAAGCAGGATATTTTAAATATCTTTATATAATTTCAATTTTTTTGTTATTTTCTCTCTGGCTTATCCCTCACGTAAGCTGTCTACATGAAAATCATGCTCATCTTCATACTTAAGATCACGGCCTAAAAGCTCGAATTGTACTTTTTTGGCAGCTAACTGTGCTGATAAAACGTTTATAGGTCTTTCATAAAGTCTTTCAAGGTTTTCTAAATCTGATGGTTGATTCCCAAAACTTATCCTAGCATTCCAATCAGTTGCTAATTTATCTATTTTTCCAGCTATTTCTTTCATCTCCTTAGAACATATCTCTATTTGATCCTCAGTAGATACATAAACTTCTTTTTTCTTCTTTCCCTTTTCCTTCCCCTCTATTTCAATTTTTTTTGGAAATTCTGTTGGAAATTCTTCTTTCATTATATAAGTTTAATTAGATTAAATTACTTATTATTTCCCGACCTTTATGTAGTATATACAAAACTCCACTTGTCTTAAATATAAGTATCCACCTATTTCATGATTTTGTCAAGTACTTAAAATAACAGCTATACTGTCAGTTTTAAAATTAAAGAAAAAATTAATCCTCGGTTTGGTGGCGAACAATAAAATAATACTTTGCTGCTTCAATAAAGGCTAATTCTATTATGCCTAAGACCAAGATAATTGACCAATCGTAAATACTCAATGGAACAGTACTTAAAAGAGTTTGGAGTATGGGCCAATAAACAGCTGCAATTAGCATTATTATTCCTAAAACTGCTGCTATTAATAAAAGCTTATTGGAAAAAGGATTAATATGCCATAAATTCTTACGTAGGCTTTTACAACAAAAAACGTACAAAAGCGAATCTATACTAAGACAAGCAAAAATCATTGTTCTGATATATGTAATGTCAAAATTTTGTTTCCATAACCAGAGGAATAATCCCAAAAGTATTAAGTCAGTAATCACTCCAATAATCACGATTATAAATTTCATTTCTTTGGTTAATAAATGAACATCATGTCCTTGAGGTTTTTGTTTCATTATTCCTTCTTCTTTTGGTTCAAAAGCCAAAGCAACGTCAGGTAAACCATCTTCAATTAAATTAACCCATAATATCTGTACTGCAATTATTGGTAAAGGAGCTCCAATAAAAATACTGGTCCCTATTAAAATTACTTCTGTAAAACTATCTGAAAGCAAATATGTAATAACCTTTCTAATATTATCAATAATAACTCTCCCCTCTTCTATGGCTTTAACAATAATAGAAAAACTGTCATTTAATAGAATTAAATCAGAACTTTCTTTTGCCACAGCTGTTCCAGAACCTAAAGCTATTCCAATGTCAGCTTTTTTCAGAGCTGGCGCGTCATTTATCCCATCTCCGGTCATTGCCACAACTTCGCCTCTATCCTGCCAAGCACCAATAATTCTCATTTTATGCTTAGGCTCTGCCCTGGAATAAATTTGTATTTTATCCAAAATTTCTTCAAACTCTTTATCAGACAATTTATCCAAATCCATTCCTTCTAAAAGATTTTCTTTTGTTATTTTAAAACCTAATTCTTCTGCAACGGCTTTAGCTGTTAATTGATGATCACCAGTAACTATAATGGGTCTCATTCCAGCTTTTCTACAAATTCGCATTGCTTGTTTTACTTCTTTGCGAATTGGATCACTTAAAGCAATAAAACCAGTAAAAATAAAATCATAACAAAGAGCTTCTAACCCTTTTATTTCATAAGTTATATTCTCACTTTTATCAACTTTTCTGTAACCTGTAGCAAGCACGCGCTTACCTTTACTAGTTAATTCCTTTAATTTTTCTTCTAACCTTCTTTTTTCTTGATCATTTAAATTACTTCTTTCAAAAATTCTTTCTGGAGCGCCACAAATATACAAATTCATCTCTCCTGATTCTTGATAAAAAGCAGCGGCAAATTTATTTATAGGATTAAAAGGAACTTCAGATAATTTATCTTCTTCCATCTTTTTCTTTATATCAATCAATCCACTTTCAATTCCAGCTTCTAATAAAGCTCTATCTGTAGGTCTCCCCCTTAAAATCCATTTTTCCATAAGATCATCAGAATTTTCAATAAACGCTTCTGATGTTAAAACAGCTGATTTAAGAACCAAAGATTTATCACCAATTATCTCACTAACTTTCATTTTTCCTTTTGTTAAAGTCCCGGTTTTATCAGTACATATTATGCTGGTGTTTCCTAAGGTTTCTGCTGAAGCTAATTTTCTTATTAATCCTTTCTTTTTCAACACTTTCTGCATTCCTAAAGCTAAAATTACTGTTATTGCCACAGGCAACCCTTCAGGTATGGCAGAAACAGCAATAGCAACCGAAATAGTAAACATTTCTACAAATTCTTTTCCCTTTATTAACCCTTCAAAAAAAATAAAGGCACATATAATAATAATGCCTATCCCAATTAGAGTTGAAAAATTTGCTAGTTTTTTCTGGTACGGAGTTTTTCTTTCTGGTGCCTCTTTTACCATTTTGGCAATTTTTCCAATCTCTGTATATATACCAGTATTTACCACAACAGCCTTGCCTTTTCCAGCTTCTATAATACATCCCATATAAACCATATTATCCCTGTCCATTAAATGCGTCTGACCTAATAATGTTCTGGAAATCTTTTCTGATGGTAACCATTCACCAGTCAAAACCATTTCATTTACTTTTAAACCCTGCGACTCAATAATTCTTGCATCTGCAGGAACTTTGTCTCCAGGATTTAGAATAATAATATCTCCAGGAACTAATTCTTCAGAGTTAATAATTTTTAAATTCCCATTCCTGAGAACCTCAGATTCCTGTTGAATAACTTCTTTTAATGCTTTCAAAGCATTTGAAGTTCTATTTTCCTGAATAAACCCAACAGTTGTATCCATAACCACTGCCGCCCAAATAACAATAGCATCAGCAAATTCTCTTAAAAATAAAGTGATAATTCCAGCAGCTATTAAAATATAAACAAAGGGGCTATGAAACTGCTCCAAATATATTTTTAATTTTGATAATGACTTTTCTTCGGGAAGCTTGTTTTTACCAAATTCTTTTGCACGAATTTTTACTTCTTCATTCGATAATCCTTGCCTAAAATCTGAATTTAATTTTTGTAATACTTCCTGCGAAGAAAGACTATGCCACATTCTATCCATTAATATTATTTTACTATTATTTTCCAGTATTCACAATCACATATTAATATTCTTGCCCTATTAATCTTTATTTCTTATACTGAATACAATGTATAAACCTCAAGATCATTATTTTAAAAAAGCAAAAAAAGAAGGCTATCCAGCCCGTTCTATTTATAAACTAAAAGAAATTGACGAAAAATTCCATATTTTTAAACATGGGGATTTAGTTTTAGATCTTGGTTGTTCTCCAGGGTCTTGGCTACTTTATGCCGAAAAAGTTATTCAGCCAAATGGAAAAGTTATAGGAGTAGATTTAAATCCAATTACTATTTCTACTAAAGCTATTTTCCTTCAAAAAGATATTTTTAATTTAAAAGCTGAGGAGATTCAAAATTTGCTTAAAAAGAATAATCTTCCAGATAAATTCAATGTGATTATCTCTGATCTTGCTCCAGCAACTTCTGGAATTAAAGACGTTGATAGCGATCGCTGTCTTGAATTAATCAAAAAAGCTTTTTCTTTTATTCCTCCTCTATTAAAAAAAGAAGGCTCTTTTGTTTGTAAAGCCTTTGAAAGCAATGACGTCCATTTTTTAGCTAAAAAAGTATCCTCTCTTTTTAAATTTTTTAAAATGTTCAGGCCTAAAGCCACGCGAAAGAGAAGTAAAGAAGTATATGTTATTTTATCTGGATGGAAAGGTTTATAAATCAGTCGGGCTGGCGGGACTCGAACCCGCGACCTCACGCACCCCATGCGCGCGCGCTACCAACTGCGCCACAGCCCGAAAAATATTATTTAATACCAAGCCAATCTTCTTTGGTAAGCTGAGACGGCTTAAGAGAAAAATTATTTAATAAAATATAAGTAATATTAGCTATATCATCTATAACGCTCTCTTCTTTTGTAGTTTTTTGTTTTATAAGTCTACCAGTATGTTCAACTTCTACCTGATAAAGTTTCTTATTATCACTTTCACAACAATCTAATGAGATGTGATAAATTCTTTTAGTTTGTTTATTTACTATCCAAAAAGCCTTTCTTTTCCTACGAAGTTCACCCAACAACGTTGCTGATGTTAATAATTCAGACCAAATAGAAATACGATCTCCCTTTACTTCTTCTCTTTTCATGATGCAATTTAAATTATACTGATCCTCTACAATCTCCCTACCACTTTTAGTAATTATCCTTGCCTTGTCTTTTTTGATTAATGCCTTAAACAAACCATCATTTTTATAATATCTATTTATGCTTGCTGTTTCATGTGTATATGGATGATCACTTGACCATTCAAAATCATTATTATCTTTAAAAAATGTTTTAATTTTATAAAATATATCTCCTTGATCTATTTCATGCTCAATTTCTAATTTAGATTCTATCTCAAATTCTTTAAGTTCTTTATAAAGTGGTTGTGTACACGTTTTCATTCTATAATTTTTAAGAAAATCGTAAGCTGTAAATTTTTTAGAAATAATAGGAAAAGCATTCATTTTCTTAAGAAGTTTTTCAATTAAAATGACAAAGTCTTTATTTAATTGTCCTTGTTCTTTAATTTCTATCCTCGTGTAATCATCTTCTCTTCCTATTTCTATCCCTTCTCGTTGGCCTTTTGGAAAAAAGAAATATTTTAAGTTAGTATCTAAACTTATACGGACGCCCCCCATATTCTTAGGAACATAATTGTGGCGTAGATACTGAACTAATACATACGGCCGCAGTGGTATTTCTGAAAAAGAATATCTTTCATTTATAATTTTTGTTGCTTCTTTTAGTGTGAACTCAAATCTGATTTTTTCTTTATGGTGTTCGCCTTTTCCCATCTTTAAATCTAAGAAGTAAACATCATTGTCCAAAACAGGTGATTCAATAAATCCTGGTAAGTATTTTCTAGCTTTTATAGAATATTCAAATGGCACAACATGTTCATCATCATTAAAATATATAGTATAAACATATTCATTATTTGAAAATCTTTTTCTCTCAACATAAGGAGAAAGCAATTTTAAAAATTGTTCAGAAGAACGAACGACATATCTTTTTTCTATTCTTGATGGTAAATCAATTTTTATTTTGCTCTTCATATTAATAAACAATCAGTTTGGAATTTATAATTTATTTAGAACTATCCTCCGTTAAAATAGCACCAATAATTTAAAAACCTCGGGGCAAAGACTAATACATACTCCACAACCGAGGCATTTTTGTTTATCTATTTTTACCTTTTTCATAAAGGTTTAGGTAATCGTTTTGGAAAGGCGTTTGCGACATTGAGTACAAGCTTTCACTCTTTTACCATCTGGCATTCTAAACCATTGTAAATTAGGATATTGGCGATGTTTAGAAGTTGGATTATAAGCAGAATGCACTTTTTTATATTTAGTAGCATTTTGATAACTTTTTCCGCAAATTGAGCAAACTCGTGACATAATTATAAAAGATTTAAGAGTATAAAGAATGGGTCCTACCCGCAATTAAGGTCGAATCAGCTAATAGTCAAGTGGGTGCTCGCACTTTTGCCCAACAGGACAAAAGACATTGAGCTCCCTTGTAAAACCAATTCGTCCTGAATCGTTCCTTAATCCGACAAGACCCGATGCATTATAGCACAAAGGTTTAAAATTTTAAAGTTTTGATATTAAGATCCTTCAGCTGCTTTTCATCTATTTCTGCCGGCGCATTCATCATTAAATCTTTACCATCTCCAGTTTTAGGAAAAGCAATTACTTCCCGAATACTCGGTTCATCTTCCAAAATCATTACAATTCTATCAAGTCCCAATGCAATACCACCATGAGGAGGAACTCCATACTTAAACGCCTCTAATAAATGGCCAAATTTTTCTGCTATGTCTTCTTTTTTATGACCCAATATTTCAAAAATAGCTTCTAATAGTTTTGGTTCATGAATCCTCAAAGAACCACCTCCAATCTCACAACCATTTAAAACAAAATCATATTGGTCAGCAAATGGTTTTCCTGGGTCTTGTTTAATTCTTTCAATTAATTGTTCAACTGTTTCTTCTTTTTCTAATTTAGGCCTTGTAAATGGATGATGAACAGCTCCCCATTTCTTTTCCTCTTTTTTTAATTCAAAAAGAGGAAAATCAACAACAAAAGCAAATGCTAATTCATTTGCGTTATTTTTATCTTTTCTCAAATCCGGTTTATCTGATTTATATTTTTCAATTGCATCTTTGTATTTAATGCGGGGAAAAGGAAATTCTTTTATCTTTTTCTCGGGATAAATCTTTTCAATTAATTGTTTAAATAAATTTTCTATTAAACTTAAAATATCTTCTTGAGTTGGAAAATCCATTTCCAAATCTAATTGAGTAAATTCAGGTTGTCTGTCGCCACGCGTATCTTCATCCCGGAAACAACGAGCAATTTGAAAATATCTTTCAAACCCAGCAACCATTAAAAGTTGTTTGTATTGCTGGGGGCTTTGCGGTAAAGCGTAAAATTTTCCCGGTTCCAAACGAGAAGGCACAATATAATCACGGGCTCCTTCTGGAGTAGACTTAGTTAAAATAGGCGTTTCTATTTCTATAAAACCATCATCTGAAAGAAAATCACGTATAAACTTGATTATTTTATGCCTATAAATAATATTTTTGCTTAAACGCTCGCGACGCAAATCCAAATATCTATATTTTAAACGCACATCTTCTTTAACATCCTTGCCATCAGTAGATAAATCAAATGGCGGAGTAAGCGCTTCACTTAATATTTTTAAACCAGTCGCTTCAATTTCTATCTTGCCTGTTGGCATTTTGGGATTTTCCATTGATTTGGGCCGAGCCTTTACAACACCCTTTAGCTCTATAACCCATTCTGGGCGCAGTTTATTGCCTAATTCATAGGTTTCTTTTTTATCTGGAGAAAAAACTATCTGTACTTTTTCTGTTCTGTCACGCAAATCAATAAAAATAATCTTCCCGTGATCTCTACGGGAATCTACCCATCCATAAAGGATTATCTCTTTATCAATATATTGTGGAGTATCTTTTATCCAAAGACGCATAATGTTTTTATTGTATAATAAAAAACGTTATTAGGCAACTATTTAATTTTAAAACGGATTGTACCGTCTAAATCAGTGCGAAAAATTTGAGCTCCAATGTTTTTTAAACGCTCAAGCGTGTCAGGGTGAGGATGACCATAGCTATTTTCTCCCACTTCAATAACCGCTATTTGAGGTTTAAATTCTTCTAAAAACTGCGTAGAAGATGAATAGCGAGACCCGTGATGCGGCACTTTTAGTATATGGGAATTATCATCAGGACAGGAAAGCAAAGGTAAAATCTTTTTTTCCTGAGCAGAACTAATATCTCCGGAAAAAAGAAAACAATTTTGTCCCAAAAATAACATATTAACTGAACTAAATTTATTAGGGTCTTGTTTAGAAGAAACCATTGCATCTGGATAAAGAAATAAAAGATTGTCCTGATTCCCCCAACTTACATTTGTGCCAGTTATTCCTTTGATTATTAATATTCCTCTTTTATCTAATTCTTGGAGCAGTTTTTGAAATAAAGAATTGGAATAAGATAAATTATTAAGCATTACAGCCCTAACTTTGTATCTTTCCAATACATCAAATAAACCATCAAAATGGTCTTTATTAGGATGAGAAAGTATAAATAAATCAATTGTCCTATCGTAAAAAGGCAGTAATTTGTCTAATTCAGAAAGAATCTTTGCGTCAGGGCCAGCATCAATTAAAATATTGCCAGCTGGAATTTGGATAAGTTCAGCGTCGCCCTGTCCAATAGATAAAAAGCTCACTTCGCCTTTAGACATATAAAGAAAATCAAAAATAATCCAATAAGCAAAAATATTGGCACAAATGAGAATTAAGAAAAAATATAAAAGAGGTTTTTTCATGTTCTTTTGCGGATATAAAAGAAGAGAAAAATATAATAAGGAATAATAAGCCAACGTAGAATAGAAGGGATATAAATCTGCGACCATGATAAGGAAGAAAATAATGAAATAACTTTTAGGAAATAGGCAAGAATTAAATTAAGCAAAGCCCCGAAAAAAAGCCCTAATGGATAAAACAATAATGAAACAATGGCTACCATTGCTCCGCCTGCCATTATTAAAGGAACTAAAGGAAGTATTAAAAGATTTGTAATCGGAGCAACCAGAGAAACAACCTGCATTTTAAATATCACCCAAGGAATAACAAATGTTAAAGCTGAAAATGTAGAAAGAACTGTTTCCCTAATAATCTGACCTTTTTTATTAAACCAATCCTGTTGCCAAAATTGACTCTCTTTCCATAAAGGATAAAGAAAAATTATTCCTGCAGTAGCTAAAAATGAAAGTTGAAAACCCAAATCCCAAAAAAGAACCAAAGGATTTAACCAAATCATTATCACGGCAGCTAAAAGCAGAGCATTAAAGGAATTATAAAGGCGAAAACTAAAACGGGATAAAATCAATAAAGACGCCATAATAGCAGCCCTAATAATAGACGGGGTTAAACCTGCCATAAAAGCAAAGCTTAATATAAACAGAAAAGAAACAATAAAATTGACAGAATTACTTACATATAAAACATCTAAGAAGCCAGAAAGCGCTTTTGTTATTATTGATAAATGCAGACCAGACGCGACAATAACATGAGATAAACCACACTTTCTTATTTGTTTTTCCAAAGCAGACGTTAAATTATTTTTAGCGCCAAACATCAAGCTAATAAGAAGGCTGGATTTAGGTTCAGGAATTATCTTTTGTAAAGACGATGTGATTTTATTTTTTATTGATAAAGCGGTTCTTCTTAAAGAAAATTTAGCTGGGGAAAAAAGATCTATTGAAGGATAACTCATTCTTCCAGAAACAATTATTGAACTGTATGAACGAAAATCAGAAAAAGGTTTAACTTTACCCTTAATATTTATAATATCTCCATAATGATAGCGGGGATATCTATCTGTATAAATAACAATTTTTGAGATGATAATTCTTTGATAGTTTTCTTTGAGAATAGGTTCAGCAATAATTGGAGCCTTGATTTCTATTTGCTCTTCTTCAATAACCGCAGTATTTTTTAATTCCCTAAAAACAACAAAATATCGATATCCCCCCAAAAATAAACTTAATAAAACTAAAATCAAAACAATAAATTCTTTTTTTCTGCTAAGAAAATAGATGAAAATCAAAAAAGCAAAAAAGCAAATTGCCTGTAAGGAAAAATTGTAAGATAAAATTACACCAATTAAAAAAGACGCCCCGCATTGGCGAAATACTTTTGAAGCTGAGAGCGTCATCTTATATTACATTTTGAAAAAATACAAGAATATAAACAAAGGTTATTCTTCTTCGTTGCCTTTTTTGTTTTTTCTTCGGAGAAAAGCGGGAATTTCAAATTCTTTTGCTTGTTCTTCTTTTTCTTCTTCTTTTTTTTCTTCTTCACTCACAGGAATTTTTATTTCTAATGGTAAAATGCGACTAGTTTCTTTAAATTCTTCTCCAAAACCTCCAGCCACAACTGTAACCTTTATTTCTCCTTTTTTAAGATCATTATCAAAACTAGTGCCGAAAACCACCTGTGCATCTTTTGCTATAGATTCAGTAATCATTCGAGCTGCGTCATGAATTTCTACTAATGACATATCTCTCCCGCCAGCCACATTAAACAGAACACGTCTTGCCCCGTCTATAGAAATATCTAATAAAGGTGAGGAAATAGCTAATTGAGCCGCTTTTTTCGCCCGTTCCTGCCCTTTCGATTTTCCTATTCCCAATAAAGTACTCCCAGCCTCTGTTAAAATCGTTCTTAAGTTTGCAAAATCTAAGTTGATTAAACCAGGATAAGCAATTAAATTAACCATTCCTTCTACTCCTTGTTTTAAAACATCATCAACTTTAATAAAAGCGTCAAGAATCGGCGTCTTTTCATCAATAATATTAAAAATTCTATCATTAGGAATTGTCACCAAAGCATCAACTTCATTGAAAAGCTTGTTCCATGCATCCTCGGCAATTTCCGATCTTTTTTCCCCTTCAAAAACAAACGGTTTTGTTACTACTGCTATCACTAAAGTTCCTGATTGTTTCGCCAAATTTGCAATAACAGGCGAAGCGCCAGAACCAGTTCCTCCTCCCAAACCACATGTAAGAAATAGCATATCAGTCCCTTGGATTATCTGATTTATTTCTTCAATATTTTCCTCTGCCGCTTCTCTTCCCCTTATTGGGTCCATTC